>Ga0308159_1001276_pt1 | contig 38688 bp, 35 predicted proteins | sample PhyCR1_FD_201040 | JGI IMG/M metagenome (GOLD analysis project Ga0308159, IMG submission 201040) | Phyllosphere microbial communities from UC Gill Tract Community Farm, Albany, California, United States - DLSLC.R1 | ecosystem: Host-associated > Plants > Phyllosphere > Unclassified | place: USA... | reverse complement strand
GGCATGGCCGAGAACGGCCTGGTGGGGCAGGTCGCCGACGAGTTGTACGCCAAGATCCAGGCGTTCGCCAACTTCGGTTTCGCGGAGTCGCACTCGCTGTCGTTCGCTCTGCTGGTCTACGCCAGCTCCTGGATCAAGCTGCACTACCCGGCGGCGTTCCTCGCGGGTCTCCTGCGCGCGCAGCCCATGGGGTTCTACTCACCCGCCACGCTCACCGCCGACGCCCGTCGGCACGGGGTGCAGGTGCGTCGACCCGACCTGCTGCGGTCGGGGGTCGAAGCGACCCTCGAGGACATCGATGGCACACCGGGTCGGGCCGGGACAGAGCGGGCGGATGCCGCCGGGCCGCGAGAACCGACCGGGCTCGACGCGTGTGCGCACGCGGTGCAACCGCCGACGGGGGAGTTCGATCCCTCCGAAGCCGACGAGTCCCTCGCCCATCGCCGCGACGGAGGATTCGCCGTGCGTCTCGGGCTGGCCGGGGTCACCGGGATCGGCGCCAAGATCGCCGAGCGCATCGTCACCGAGCGAGACGCCCATGGCGACTACCGCGACCTGCGTGACCTCGTGCGCCGTACGGGGCTGGTGACCGCGCAGCTCGAGGCCCTCGCCACGGCCGGGGCGTTCGAGTGTCTCGGGCACACGCGGCGTGAGGCGATCTGGTTGTCGGGCTCGGCCGCTCTGGATCGCCCGGAGTTCCTCCCCGACTCGCTGGTCGCCGTGCAGCCGCCGTTGTTCACCGATCCGTCGAGCTACGAGATCCTCGCATCCGATCTGTGGGCGACGGGTCTGTCGGCCGACGACCATCCGCTGACCCACTTCCGCGCCGCGCTGGACGCCCGCGGGGTGCTGACCTCACGCGAACTGCGCACCTTCGCCACCGATCGGCGCATCGAGGTGGCGGGGCTCGTCACGCACCGGCAACGGCCGGCCACGGCATCCGGAATCACGTTCCTCAACCTCGAAGACGAGCACGGGCTGATGAACATCATCTGCTCTGTCGGGGTGTGGAACAGGTATCGCCGGGTCGCCCGCGAATCACCCGCCCTCATCGTCCGAGGGATGCTCGAGCGCTCGATCGAGGGAGTGACCAACGTGGTCGCCGACGGGTTCACCGATCTCCGGGTGGGGGTGGCCCACGCGTCGCGAGACTTCCGATGACATCGGACGCCCTCACTAGACTCGGGCCATCTCGCCCGGTTCCGCACCTGACAGGGGAAACGACATGACCGACACTCCTACGCCGCCTGACGGCTGGTATCCCGATCCCGCCGGAGGCGGCGGTCTGCGCCGCTGGAACGGCACGAGCTGGACCGAGGAGGTGCGCTCCGCCGACGGCGGGCAGCCGGCGCCGGCCGAATCCGAGCAGCACGACGCCGGGGCGGTGTCCCGCGCGGACGACGAATCCACCGGGGCCCACGGGTCCGCGTCCGCCGAGGCGCACCCGCCGGCAGCCGGCTCCTCGTCGGAGGCCATCTCCCCGACGGCCCAGAGCTCCGCTGCAGGACTCGAAGCGGGCTCCTCGTCCGAGGCAGCACCCGCCACCGAGGGATCGTCGCACGGCATCTCGGCGAGCCTCGACCCGCAGGGCGACCCCGCAGCCTCGGCCCCGTCGGCGAGCCCGTCGGGGAGCCCGGCGGAGGGCCCGGCGCAGACGCAGTACGCCGCGCCCGGGGCGAGCGTCCCGCCGGTGACGCCGCCCGCCCCGGCAGCCCCCGTCGCCCCTCCCACCGCCCCGGCGTACACGTCGGATCCCGCGTTCCCGAGCGCCCCGTCGTACCCCTCCGCTCCGGCGTATGGTGCGGGTGCGGCCGCCGCAGGCGCAGGTTACAGCGCGACTCCCGGCTACCCGAGCGCCCCACCGGTCGCGTACGACACCGCCGCTCCCCGCCGCGACATCAAGACCAACACCGTGTGGGTGTGGCTGATGGTCTTCCTGCCGCTGCTCAGCCTGCTCGGGATCATCATCTTCGACTGGTCGTCGTACTTCCGCGATGCCTTCTACGCCGACGTGTACTCGTACGATTCGGGCCCCGCGTCGATGACAGGGATCAATGCGGCGACCGGGCTGCTCACCGGGGTGACCTCGGTGGTGAGCATCGTGGTCTCGGCACTCACGGTGCTCTTCGCCTTCCTCGACTGGCGTCAGCTGCGCGCACGCGGCGTGGATCGGCCGTTCCACTGGGCCTTCAGCTTCTTCGTGCTGGCCATCGGCTCGGGGCTGGTCTACATCATCGGCCGCGGCGTCGTCCTGCGTCGCCGCACCGGGTCGGGCCTAGCCCCGATCTGGGCATCCATCGCGGTCAACGTCGTCGTGGTCATCGGCTTCATCATCTGGGCCGTCGTGCTGATCTCGCAGCTCGTCTCGCTCGGCAGCGAGTTCTCCAGCAGCTACGGCTACTGACGGAGCGAGGGGTGCTGCCGCTCGCCTCGGCAGCATCCCTCTCGCCTTCCCCTCATGACGTCGTATGACGCAATGTTCCTCCGTGCGACAGCGTCGCCCGTGGCCCCTTCTGGCCGACATACGCTCCTGAAACCGACGCCCGATGTCGGTTCCGCCGGGGAGGCCACGCATGTCCACACCATCCATCGCCCAGCAGGTCGACGACTTCAACGTCGGCTTCGAATCGCAGATCGGCGATCGTCTCGCCGCGGTCTTCTCCGGAGAGCAGAGCGAGCTTCGCGCGGCCGGTGTGCCGGACGGCGCGCTCGGTGAGGGCGACACGGCTCCGGACGCCGATCTGCTGACCGCCGACGGTGCGACGGTCACGTTCTCGTCCGTCCTCGACGACGCCGCAACCGTCGTCGTCTTCTACCGCGGCGCGTGGTGCCCGTACTGCAACATCACCCTGCGCACCTACCAGCAGGACCTTCTGCCGGCTCTCGAGGAGCGGGGCGCGCGGCTCGTGGCGATCTCGCCGCAGACCGCCGACGGCACCGCGCAGAGCCAGACCAACGGCGCCCTCGGGTTCACGGTGCTGTCCGACCCCGGCAACGTCCTGGCCGATCGGTTCGGAATCGTCACCGAACCGAGCGCGCACGCGCAGGAAGCACACACGGAACTGGGGTTCGCCGTCTCCGACAGCAATGCCGACGCGACGGCGCGCGTGCCCTTCCCCTCGGTCTACGTGATCGATCGGGCCGGACGCATCCGCTTCGCGGACGTCCACGTCGATTACACCTCGCGCACCGAGGTCGCCGACATCGTCGGGGCCGTCGACCGTCTCAGCGACAACTGACCGCAGGCGACCGTCGGGGCCTGCGGCCTCGGCGGTCGCCGCACGGCTCCTCGCTCAGCGGCCGCGTGCCGCCAGAACGGCGTCGAGCACGGCATGCGCCGTGTCGTCCTTCGACCCCGATGCGGTCGCGACGATCTCACCCGCGGCATCCACGATCGTCAGCGCGTTGTCGGACGTCTCGAACCCGCGGCTCCACCCCACGGCGTTCGCGGCCAGGAGATCGACTCCCTTGCGGGCCGCTTTCGAGCGAGCCCTCTCGACGAGCTCGGCATCGTCGGCGACCGTCTCCGCGGCGAAGGCGACGATCGTCTGCCCCGCGCGACGAGCAGCCGCGAGCCCCGCGACGATGTCGCGATTCTCTCGCAGCTCGAGCGTGAGACCGCCGGGGGAGTCGTGCTTGCGGAGCTTGTGCTCCGACACCTGGGCGACGGAGTAGTCGGCGACCGCCGCGGCCATGACGATGACGTCGGCGTCGGGGGCCACGGCATCCATCGCTCGTCCGAGCTCATCGGCGGTGCCGGCCGCGATCACCTCGAGGCGGGGACCGGGGCGGACGTCGGCATCGAGATGCGCGGCGACGAGCGTCACGCGCGCGCCGCGGTCGGCGGCGGCTCGCGCGATCGCCACGCCCTGTCGCCCGCTGGAGCGGTTGCCGAGGAAGCGGACGGGATCGATGGGCTCGCGGGTGCCGCCGGCACTCACGACGAACGAGAGTCCCTCGAGGTCGCGCGGGCGTTCGACCAGAGCGAGGGCTGCGGCCAGGATCTCTTCGGGTTCCGACATGCGCCCGGGTCCGGAGTCGCCGCCGGTGAGGACGCCGTCGGCAGGGCCGACCACGAACACGCCGCGGGCGCGCAGCACGTCCATGTTGTGGGCGGTGGCCGGATGCCGCCACATCTCGGTGTGCATCGCGGGGGCGACGACCACGGGCGCGGTCGTCGCGAGAAGGGTCGTGCCGAGCAGGTCGGAAGCGAGCCCTGCCGTCATGGCGGCGAGAGTGTTCGCGGTGGCGGGCGCGACGATCACCAGGTCGGCGGACTGGCCGAGGGCCACGTGCCGGACCCGGGCGACGTCATCGTGCACCGACGTCGTCACCGGGTTGCGGCTGAGCGCCTCCCACGTCGGCAGGCCGACGAAGCGCAGCGCGTCTTCGGTGGGGATGACGTGCACGTCGTGCCCCGCCTTCACGAGAAGACGCACGAGGCTCACGGTCTTGTAGGCGGCGATGCCCCCGGTCACTCCCACGACGACGAACATCGTCCCAGTCTTCCAGGTCGGCGTCGCCGGCGGGCGCGGGGGTGCCGAGAACACGGGGCGGCGCGGGATCGGCCCGTTCTCACGCCGCAGCCTGCCCTCCCGCCCGCCGCGCGCGGGTAGCGTTGACGGAATGTGCACGGTCGTGATCGACGTCCCCGCCCTTTCCGGCGAACCGGTGCGGGTGCTCGCCGTCCGCGACGAGGACCGCGATCGCCCGTGGCGCGGGATCGGCCCCTGGTGGCCTGAGCGCGACGGCGTCGTCGGGGTGCGCGACGACCGCGCCGGCGGCGCGTGGCTCGCGATCGACCCGACCGTACCGCGACTGGCGGTGCTGCTGAATCGCGAAGACCTCTCCGACCGTCGTGACGACGAGGTCGTCAGCCGGGGCGGTGTTCCCCTCGACGCGGTGGGGGCCGGCATCCCGAAGCGTCCCGCCACGCGCGGCTTCAATCTCGTGGAGGTGGATGCCACGGGCGCGCACCTCGTGGAGTGGGACGGCCTCGTCTCGCGTCGCACGGCGCTGACCCCCGGCACGCACATGGTCGCGCACCACGCCGTCGACGATCCGGGCACTCCCCGTATCGCGCGCTGGCTCGCCGCTTTCCGCGAGGCGGGTCTCGCGGCCGGATCCGACTGGTGGATGCCATGGCTCGGCGTGATCGAGGAGGCGGCGCACGAACCGGAGGCGTCGGTCCTGCGCCGGGACGCCCACGACGGTGTCGTGCTCGAGTCGCTCCTCGTCTGCGTCGCGAGCATCGGGGCGGACGGGGTGGACGTGCGCGAGGCGACGCTCGCGGAGCCGGGGCGGTGGGACGCCGGCCTCGTCGCCGCCCTGCGTGAGAGCGTTCCGCTCGGGCGTCCGTCCGGAACGGCTCGGGTGGAGGCGTCGCAGTAAGCTGGGATAACCCCGCCTCCGTAGCTCAGGGGATAGAGCGCCGCACTCCTAACGCGGGCGTCGCAGGTTCGAATCCTGTCGGGGGCACGTCGAGCGGACACTCTCGACAGGCCGTGTTCTGCATAGCGATTGCACTCGGACGTGCGGCGTCATCGGCTCACGACGCCGAGCGCGCCAGATGACCGTACTGATCGTCTCCGAGACGCGGCCGTGCGTACGCGGCGCCGCGTACGCGGACGAGGTGGTGCTCGACGAAGGCGCGGAGCATCTTGACCGTGACCCCCAGCTCTTCGGCGATCTCGCCGGGGCTCAGCCCGATCGCCTCGAGCCGGGCGTAGTGCGCGGGGTCGACGAGCAGGGCGGCAGCGTACGCATCGGCCGCGGCCTCGGCGGCGGGATCGTCGCGCCCTCGGTGACCGTGGAACGCATGGCCGAGCTCGTGCGCGAGGACGCACGCGCGCTCGATGGGAGTGAGGCCGAAGTCGTAGACCACTCGGCGCCGCTCGTGATCGTAGAACCCCCGGTACGGCTCGGGGAGGTGGGCCACGTGGACCGTGACGCCGAGGTGCGCCGCGTGGGCGAGGAGCTGCCGCATGGTCTCCCTGTCAGTCGGTGGTCGTCCGCTCGTCGGTGTTGGCGGCGTCGCGGAGGCCGGGCGCGGTGTGACCGATGTAGGTCACGTTGTCTTCGTCGTCGACGGTAGGGGAGGCCTCCGACATCGAGTCGAGCAGCATCTGCAGCCCGTCTCGAGCGCTCCTGCCCTCGCTGTAGTCGACGAGCGCCATGGTCACGATCTCGCTCGTCGGCACCTGCAGGACGGCGGCGATGCGTTCGAGTTCGGAGACGGACGTCTCGTTCACGCCGTCTTCGCGCCGCTTGAGGTTCGACAGGGCGATCCCGGTGCGCCGGGCGAGCACTTCGCGCGTCATGCCTCGCCGCGCGCGTGCGGCCCGGATGGCGGTGCCGAGATACGCATCGAACGCGTGGGGCGTCTTCTTCTGCCGGACCATGCCGACCAGCCTAGGGGAGGAGATCTGCGGAAAAGGGCCCTCCTCGGCTTTGAGATGCCGTATTCGGTCTGTTACGGTTCAAACATGACCGAAAGTGCTCAGCGCTTCCCCGATCCGGCCCCCAGGGCCGCGGATCAGAGGGGCGCGGAGTTGCCGAACCGCGACGACGGAGAAATGTCGGTGCGAGAGCTTCTCGTCACCGGCGGTCGCCGCGGCCTGACGATCGAGGAGATGTTCCCCACCTGATGACGTGACCAGCCGTTGCCGCATGTTCCACCACGTCCGGGTGGAACCGGGACTTCCGCATCTGACCACCGTTCGAATCCCCCGCTCTCGAACCGACCACTTTTTCCGACCGCGACAAGTCGATCCGAAGGAATCCGACGTCGAGGCGCAAGCGGCTCAATCGAGGGGGGTCCATGGTTCGTTGGAGCACGCTGGTCGAGTCGGCATCGTTCGATCAGCTCGGAGCACTGGATGCCAGCGTCATCTCCGATCACGCCAACCTGCTGGCGGAACGTCGCCTGCGTCCGCGCGATCTCTACCGGCGTTGGGAGGAACAGCAGTGGTCGGCGGAGACCGTCCGCCTCGAGAGGGATCACGAGACGTTCCACACCCGCCTGCCGCGCACGCTGAAGAGACAGCTCGAAGCCACGATCTCGACCTTCATCGTCGGCGAGTACACCGGGCTCGACCTGCTCGCGCCGGTTCAGCTCGGCGCGCCCGACGAAGAGGACCTGATCTTCCTCGCCACCCAGGTCGCCGACGAAGCTCGTCATGCGCGCCTGATGTTCCGCGTGGGTCACGAAGTGCTGGGCTACGACGCCGATCCGAGGGTCATGCTCCGACAGGCCTGGGCGCGGGCGGAGCAGGAACATCGAGACCTCGCGATCCTCGAGGGCGAGATCATGCGCGCGAGTATCGCGAACCCGAGCGATTACGAGAAGTGGCTGCGGTGCGTCACCCTCTTCCATCTCGTGACCGAGGGCGTCCTTGCGGTGAGCGGCCAGCGGTCGATCGTGCGGGCCCTCGGGAAGACCGACCTGCTGCCCGGCATCAGGTCCGCCTTCGCGGCGATGTGTCGAGACGAGTCGCGACACATCAGCTTCGGTCTGCACGCCCTGCGGACGGGCATACACGAGGGCCACGCCGATGCGATCTACGACGTGCTCGAGCAGGCCATGCCGCTCGCGCTCGTCCTCACCGACCGGCTGCAACCCACCTCGGCGTTCCTCGCGGCGGATTCGCATGAGGCGCGCGCCGCGACGCAGACCGGCATCGATTCGTTCCTGCGCGCAATGCGCTGGATCGGTGCCGACCCCGCGTTCAGCCGCCATGTGGTCGACAGCGCACGGATGGTCGCGCCCGAACGTTTCGAGGTGCGGCATGTACGAGAACACACGGGGCGCTTCGCCCCCCAGACCGAAGGGAACCCCTCATGACCCCGGACGACGTGATCGGAGGGCTTCGCGCCTTTCTCGCCGACATGCTCGACCTCGCGCCGGAGTCGATCCGGCCGGAGAGCACTCTCTTCGATGATCTGGACGTCGACTCCCTGTCGGTCCTCGAGCTCGCCGTCTTCTCGGAAGAGACGTACGACGTCGATCTCGAGCCCCTCCTGCGCGAAGCGCACGCGACGGGGAGTCGCGCCGAGGTGACCCTCGGGTGGCTCGCGGATCGGATCGTCGCCGCCCACGGGCTCGCAACACCGCTGCCCGAGGCGGCGCCATGAACCACCGAGTCGGCCGCGCACTCCGGTCGCGCGCGACTCGCACGTCGACCATCACGGGAAGGAGGTGACGACATGCAGGCGATCCTCAACCTCCAGAAGCTCGAGACGGCCAACGACGTCTCGGCGATGGCCGCGAGCACGGTCAGCAATCACTGCATTCGCTGATCGCGTCAGCGCTCGAAGGCGATCTACGGAAAGGAGGGGCACATGTCGATCCTCGATCTGCAGAAGCTGGAGACGGCTCGTGAGAACGCCGACGGCTTCGCCGTCGTCAGCAGCATCAGCACTCACTGCTTCTGATCGCACCGCGACGCGGTGCGAGAGCGCACCGGTCGCAGTCGTCGGAAAGCGCCGTTTGGTGGGGGAGGGTCCTCTCCCACCAAACGTGCGACCTCGCTTCATGAGCAACACACGGAGAACGAAATGACTCACAACGACGAAGACGTGAAGACCTGGGTGGCCGAGTGGCGGCTCTGGGGCGGCGTATCGATCGTCGTGGTGCTCGCCTGGGGTGCGTGGTGCCTCATGCGCGGGAGCTTCGACACCTTCTGGCCCCTCGGGGCGCTCGCCGTGTGGGCCGCGGTCCTGCTCGCGGCTCCGTTCTGGCCTTCCCCTCGGAACCGGAACACCTCGGACGACGGCTCGCGACCGGATCCGGACGGCGGTCGTGGTGTCTGAGCGGATCGTCGTCACCGGAATGGGCGTCGTGACGCCGATCGGATCCACCGTCGCCGCGTTCTGGTCGGCGCTGGTCTCCGGGCGCTGCGGCGTCCGCGATATCGACGCATTCGACGTCGGCGACCTCGGAACGCGCTTCGCGGGTCAGGTGGACGACGCCGACTACCGCTCCCTCGTGCCGGCCAGAGTCCGACGGCGTGTGGACCGGTTCGTGGCGATGGCGTTCGCCGCAGCCGTTCAGGCGGTCACGCAGAGCGGTCTCGACGAGAACATCGATCCGGTGCGCCTCGGCGTCTGCGTCGGCACGTCTGCCGGCCCCCTCGCGACCAATGCGGAAGCGAGCGCGGCACTCGCCGACGGCGGGGTGTCCGAACTGCGCCGTCGGTTGCCCTACCTGGCCGCCAGCGGGTCCACCGGCGGCGCCGCCGCCGAGATCGCCCGGGCCCTCGACGCCCGAGGACCGTCCTTGACCGTCTCGACGGAGTGCTCGAGCGGAGCCAACGCCATCGGACTGGCGACGACCCTGTTACGGGCCGGAGCCGCCGACGTGATGGTGTGCGGCGCATCGGACGCCACGGTCACCCGGCTGTCGATGGCGAGCATGTCGATCGTCGGGGCGCTCTCGCAGGTCAATGGGTCCCCGTCCCGGGCATGCCGCCCCTTCGATGCCGACCGGGATGGGTTCGTGCTGGGCGAAGGCAGTGCGATGCTCGTTCTCGAGACCGAGACGCACGCGCGCCAGCGTGGTGCGCAACCGCTCGCCGAGGTCCTCGGGTTCGGGGCGGCCACCGACACCACCCACGCGACCGCCCCCGATCCCGACGGACGGGGCGCCGTCGCGGCGATGCGCGCGGCACTCGACGACGCGCACCTCGACAGCGCATCGATCGATCTCTTCAACGCGCATGCGACCGGCACGCGCCTGAACGACCCGATCGAGCTCGAGGCGTTCCGAGCCGTCTTCGTCGACCACGCCCCGTCCATCCCCATCTACGGGATCAAGCCGCTCACGGGTCACACGGTCGCCGCGGCCGGCGCGATCGAGGCCGTCGCTCTCATCCTCTCGCTGCGCGAGGGGATCGTTCCCGCCACCGCGAACTGCGACGACCCCATCGACCGCGGGCTGGACATCGTCCGCGGCGAGAATCGCCGGATCATCGCGCGACGTGGAATGTCGACATCGTTCGGATTCGGTGGACAGTGCGCGGCCCTCGTGCTGGCGGCGCCGTCCGCCCCGGGCGACACGCGCGCGACGCCCACGAAGGGCGAGGCCGTCGCATGAGGGATCTCCGGGTCTCGTTGCGCGCGGCCGGCGCGTCCGATGCCGCAACGATCGCGAGGTTGGCCGATCGCAACAGCGCGGGCTCGCGTGCCGGCATCCGCGACGCGGCGGCGGTCGACGCGGACGCCATCGCGGCGACCATCGCCGCGGGCACGGTTCACTACGTCGTCGTCTCCACCCGGAACGGGGACGACATCGGCTTCGCGGAGTGGCGATGGGTCGGGCAGCGGGCCGCTCGCAACGTCTCGCTCGGCGTGATCATCAGCGATGCGTCGCTGTGGATGCAGGGCTACGGCGCCGAGGCGATCGACGCGGTGATCGAGGAGTCGTTCTACACCCACGACGCCAATCGCGTCGAGTTCGTCACCGCGATGTCGAACGTGCCGATGGTCACCATGCTCGCGCGTCGCGGCGGGCCCGTGCTCGACGGCATCCTCCGCGAGTACTACTACATCGACGGCCGTCGTGAAGACGCCCTGGTGTGGAGCATCCTGCGCGCCGAGTTCGACGAGTTCGGCGTCGCCCTGCCGGACCGTGTGAAACGCCGGAGCGACCGCGACGAATTGATCGAACGCTCGCGCGCGCGGATGGTCGCGTACGTCGCATCGCCCGAGGCGACCGCGGTGGGGATCCTGTCCGCTTCGACGGAGGCGGCGCCGTGAGCCCGCTCCGCCAGGCGCGGCAAGCCAACCTCGATCTCTTCCTGCTGGCGGATCGGCTGCACTTCGAGGATCCCTTCCGTCTGGACGGCCGCGACGGCGAGCGGACGCGCCCGTACGAGGTGGTCCTCCCGGACGGATGGACGCACGGCACGACACGCGAGTGGGACACCGCATTCCCCGTCGGCTGGGAGGGCCCCGCGCAGGGCTGGAAGATCCATGTCGCGGCGGTTCCTCGCACGGCACGCACCGTTCTCGATGCCGTCGTCGAGCACTGCGTCCCGCGCGGCGTCGCCTTCAAATATCTGCGCTCGGAGCTGGTCCTGCTGGTCCGCGGGGCGAAGTACGCCTCGCGCAGCGCCAGCGGCAAGTTCGTCACCATCTACCCCCGCGACGAGACCGAGCTCTTCGTCGTTCTGGACGCCCTCCACGAGCGGATCGGCGGCCTGGCAGGGCCGACCATCCTGAGCGACCTCCGCTGGCAGCAGGGACCTTTGCACGTGCGATACGGCGGCTTCGTCGAACGCTGGTGCGACGACGAGAACGGGCAACGCGTGCACGCCGTCGAAGCGCCCGACGGCGCGCTCGTGCCCGACCAGCGGCGTCCGTACGTGGTCATCCCGGAGTGGGTCGACGTGCCCCATCGTCTCCGCCTCGCGGAGCATGGCGCGGAGGAAATCGCCGAGTGCGCCTACGACTTCGACGAGGCGCTGCACTTCTCGAACGCGGGCGGGGTGTACCGGGGCATCCGGCGGTCCGACGGTCTGCCGGTCGTGCTGAAAGAGGCACGACCGCACGCGGGACTCGACGGATTCGGGACGGATGCCGTGGAGCGACTGGAACGCGAGTATCAGGCCCACGCGGCGCTCGACGGTCTCGACGGGGTGCCCGCGCTGATCGACAGCTTCACGCTGGGCGGGCACACCTTCCTGGTGTCGGCGTACTGCGAGGCCGAGACGCTGCAGCGCTGGGTGGCCGTGCACCACCCCGGCTTGCGGGCCGGTTTCTCGGCGGATGGTCCGGCGGTCGCGCTCTACCGGGAACGGGCGCTCGGGATCCTGCGCTCGCTGACGGCCTTCGTCGACGCTCTTCACGCGAGCGGTTGGGCGCACGGCGACCTGCACCCCGGGAACGTGCTCGTCGATGCGGACGGGCGGCTGAGTATCGTCGATTTCGAGCTGGCGGCCCCCGCCGGTTCGCGTCTGCCGGTCGGACTGGGCTGCCCGGGGTTTGCCCGGCCGACGCGGGACCGAGACGAACCGACGGGTGTCGAGGACGACCACTACGCCCTGGGTGCCCTCGCGCTCTGGCTGTTCCTCCCGATCGCGATGATCCTCGCCTTCGATGCGGGGCGGGCCAGCCAGCATGCCGCGTGGGCGCAGGACACGTTCGATCTGCCGCCGCACTGGCGCGACCTCGTCGAGCGCACCTACGGTCTCTCGACGCCCTCGATCCCGCTCGAGCCCCTCGCCACCGCGTCGCTCGTCCGGGCGGTCCGGGCCTCCGCGACCCCCCACCGGGCGGATCGACTCTTCCCCGGCGACGTGCTGTCGTACCTCGAGAACGGTCGGCAGTTCGCGGCCGGGGCGGCCGGCGTGCTGTGGAGTCTGCATCAGCTCGGCGAACACGTGCCCGAAGCCTGGGTCGACTGGCTCGCGCGCGGCGCGCGCGGCATCGCCGATCCGGGATTGCTGAGCGGACAGGCGGGGATTGCGCTCGCTCTCGGTGCTCGGGGCCGCGTCGAGGAGGCACGGGCGCTTCTCGCCGACGCGGCGGAGCGGGTAGCCACCACCGACGACGCGACGCTCTATCGCGGCCGAGCGGGGGTGGGCCTCGCTCTGATCGACGCGGGTCAAGACGGTATCGACAGGGCGGTCCGCCTCGCAGACGGGATCCTCGACACGCACGTGGCCGCCGCATCGACGGCCACCGGCATCGCGGCGGGGCTGGTCGACGGCTGGTCGGGCGTCGCGGTGTTCCTGACCGCCCTCGCCGACGCGACGGGCGATCTGAGCTATCTCGACCAGGCGCAGCGCTGCCTGGAAAGAGACCTGCTCGTGTGTTCTACGGGCCCCGACGGCGCCCTGCTCGTCGAGGAACGCGGCGTCCTCTACCCCTACCTCGCGCACGGAGCGGCCGGCATCGCGGTGGCCGGCGCCCGCCTGGCGCGGGCCGGCCGCGACGTGCTCACGGCCGCACAGGTGGAAGGCCTGGTCCTTGCGCTCAGCCCCACGATCGTCATCGAGCCCGGGATCTTCGACGGCCGGGCGGGCCTGATGATCGCCCTCGACCAGCTGCACCGTGCCGGCCTGGCCGACACCCGTGAGCCCATCGACATGCACGTGCGCGCACTCGACTGGCATGGCGTCGCCTATCGCGACGGTGTCGGGGTGCTCGGCCGCGGCTTGTCGCGCGTCTCGATGGACTACGCGACAGGTGCCGCAGGAGTCGCTGTCGTGCTCTCGTCGATGGCGACCGGGCACCCCGCCTTCCCGGGGTTCGACCCGACGCGAGAGCGGGGCTGAGCGTGGCATCCCTTCTGCAGACCTTCGTCCGTCCGCATCGCGGCCGTCTCGTCGTGGTCGTCGCCACGGCCTTCGTGGCCGTCGCCTGCGCCCTGGCGCAGCCGCTCGCCGCCCAGGCGGTGATCGAAGCGGTGCAGGCAGATCACGCGATCGTCCTCAGCCTGTCCGTGTTGGTGGGGATCATCGCCGTCGAAGCGGTCGCGGCGGGCCTACACACCGTCCTGCTCGAACGCGCGGGTGCGCGGGCGGTGTTCGACGTCCGTCGCGGCCTCGCCGAGCGGCTCCTCCGCTGGCCGCTCCGCCGCTCCTCGGAGGCACGGCACGGCGAGCTCATCAGCCTGCTGACGACCGACACCGCCCAGGTGCACACCATGGTCGTCGGCGGGGTGTTCGAGATCGTCACCGCGACTGTTCTCACCGTCGGGGCGTCTACGCTCATGTTCGTCCTGAGCCCTCTGCTGTTCGTCGTGACGGTCGTGGCGATCGTCGGATCGGGCGCGGTGGTCGCCCTCGCCTCGAGACCGGTGCGGACGTTGAGCCGGCGCAGTCAGGACGCGACCGCGGAGATGGGATCCGAGCTGGCCAGCGCGCTGCGCGCCCTGCGAACCATCCGCACGGCGGGGGCGACCGAACGGTACATCGCGCGTCTGATCGAACCGGCTGCCCGCGCCAGAGATGCGAGCATCGCCCTGGGCAACCGCCTGGCCCTCGTGTCGCCGGTCGGGCAGATGACGACGCAGTGCGCGTTCCTCGCCGTCCTGGCGGTGGGCGCGATCCAGGTCGCTCGGGGCGCGATGGCCTTCTCCGAGCTGCTGGCCTTTTTGATGTACGTCGTTCTGGTGCTCTCGCCCGTCGAGAACGCCCTGCGCGCCGTGCCCGTGCTCCAGAGAGCGCGCGCCTCGTGGGACAGGATCAGCGCCGCGCTCCGGGTCCCGGTCGAGGATGCGCAGCGGGACGAGCGGAATACGCGTCCGGCCGCGACGGGCGGGGTATCCGCCCCCGTACCCATCCGCCTCGAGGGGGTCGGGTTCGCATACCCGCACGGTGCGGGTGGTGTCGCCGACGTCAGCCTCACCGTTCGTGCCGGCAGCATCTGCGCCCTGGTCGGTCCGTCGGGGAGCGGCAAGTCGACGATCCTCGATTTGCTCGCCCGCCTGCGTGAACCCGACAGTGGCCGCATTCTGATCGGCGGTGACGACCTCGCGGAGATGGATCGTCGAGAGGTGAGCCGCCGTGTGGCGTACATGGAGCAGAACGCGCCCCTCATCGACGGTTCTCTCGCGGACAACCTCCGCCTGGGAGCGTCGCACGCCGATGACGAGCAGCTCCTGCGGGCGCTGGACGCCGTGGGCCTGGAGTACCTCGCCGACGACGACCCAGGCGGCATCCATGCCCCTCTCGGTGAGACGGGGCGCGCGCTGTCGGGAGGCGAGGCGCAACGCCTCGCGCTCGCTCGCACCCTGCTGTCGCCGGCGTCGGTCGTCCTCATCGACGAGCCGACCTCACGCCTCGACGCCGAGTCCGAGGAGCGCGTCGAGGCGGTGATCAGCGGTCTCGCGGGCACACGGACGGTGCTCGTCGTCACACATCGCCTCCACACGGCGGCGATGGCCACGCAGGTGGTCTACCTGCGCGGTGACGGCACGATCTCCACCGGCACCCACTCCCACCTCGTGCAGACCTCCCGCTCGTACTCCCGTCTCGCTCGCCTCTCGCTCGCGACATAGCCGCTTCTCGTCTCGAAGGACACCATGCACCAGACCGACGTGTCGCCGATGGCGCGCTTCGCCACCCCCGACCAGCTCTCCGCGCTCGCCGACGTCATCGAGGCGAGGCGGGAGGAGGTCCTCGCCATCCTGACCGTGATCTGCACCAGGAAGGCGGCGGAATACGAAGTGGATGCCGCCGTCGCGGCGCTGCGCGGAGCCGGTGCCGAGGTCGCCGAGCATCGTCCGCCCCGGGTGTCCACCATCGCGGTCTTCCTGCCGTCGAACGTCGTGCTCTACTCGTACGTCCTTTACGCCCTCGTGCCCTCGCTCTACGCCTCGCGCATCGTGATCCGCCCGGCGTCCCATGTCCGAGCGACCGTGACACGCCTGCACGCCCTGCTCGCGCCCGAGCACGGCCTCGCGATCGAGATCCGCGACGAGACGCAGCGCCAGTTCGTCGAACGGACGGTGAGCGGCGCGACCGTCGTCGTGTTCGCCGGGGCCTACCAGAACGCCGAGCGCGTCCGTGCGCGTCTGCGTCGCGATCAGATCATGTTCTTCCTCGGTTCCGGGATCAACCCGATCGTCGTCACGGCGACCGCCGACCTCGACCGCGCGGCACGCGGCATCGTCGACATCCGCCTGCTGAACTCCGGTCAGGACTGCCTCGGGCCCGACGCGATCTGGGTGGAGCGCTGCGTGGCCGAGGGTCTCCTCTCGGCGCTCGATCGACGCCTCGACGGGGTGCGCTACGGCGCCTACGACGACCCGCGGAGCGACTACGGCGCCATCTGCTACCCCGGCATCGTGCGCGACATCGCGGACTTCCTCGACCGGCATCAGGGGCGTATCCACCGAGGGGGTCGCATCCACTTCCGTTCGCGTCATATCGAGCCGACCGTGCTCGTCTGGGACGACGCGCGACGGATGGAGATCCTCGAGTTCTTCTCCCCGATCTTCAACGTCGGCCTGTACGACGACGAGGCCGCGGTGGTGGAGACGCTCGATGCCGGCAAGTACCACGAGCGGGCGATGGGCGCGACGGTCTTCGGGTCCACGCGTCGGCTGGAGTCGGCCCTCTCGCACCGCCACACGCTGACCGTTGACGAGACGCTCCTCTCCATCGACGACGGGAACGCGCCGCTGGGCGGCCGCGGGGCCATGGCGAACTACATCGCCGTGGACGGCACCGTCCACCCGGAACCGATCCTGTTGTCGAAAGGTCTCTCCGCCTACCTCCCGCGACTCGCGGTCGAGGACGTCAGCGCATGACGGTCGACAGCGTGTGGGAGCGGGTCGCCGAAGGACTCACGGTGCACGGCGTCGACACGGTCTTCGGTCTGCCCGGCGACGACATGGCGATCCTCGGAGCGCTCCAGCGCAGGGGGATCCGGGTCGTCCTGGTTCGAGACCAGCGCCACGCCGTCTATCAGGCCATCGGCTACGGGCGGATCTCGGGCCGGCGCTCGGTCTGCTTCGTCGGGAAGGGCCCCGCCCTGACGCACGCGGCCACCGGCCTGCTCGAAGCGCGTTCGCTGCGTCACCCGCTCGTTCTCCTCAGCTCGAACGTGCCACTGAGTCGGCTCGGAACGGGCGCCTTCCAGGAGTTCGATCCGATCGAGACGCTGGGGCGGTTGACCGTCGGTGCGATCCGTGTCGACACCGACACGGTTCTCAGCGGACTCGCCGAGGCGTTCGAGCTCAGTACGAGCCGGGGCCGCGGGCCGGTGATCGTGGAGGTGCCGGAGGGGCTCCCGGCCGCGCCGGCGGAACGCGTCAACCCGCCGCGGCACGGGCGGACGAGCATCGACGTGCCCGTGCCGGACACCGTTCGCCGCGCGAGACGACCCCTCGTCGTGGTCGGAGGGGGCTGCTCCGGGATCGGGCTCGAAGACGACATCGTCGACCTGGTCGAGCGACTCGGCGCGGCCGTCGTCGTCACGGCATCCGGTCGGGGAGTGATCGACGAAACGCGCCCGGCGTTTCTCGGGCTCAGCGGCCTGTATGCGCCGGCCGAGGCCGCGGCACTGCTGCCGAGTGTCGACGTCATCGTCGCGCTCGGGTCCCGGCTGGAAGAGACCGCGACCTTCGGCTGGGACACCGCGTTGGCGCCCGGGTGCCGGATCGTGCAGGTGCTCGACGACGAGAGCGAGTTCGGTCCGACCTGGGCGACGGAACGGATCGTGGCCGATGTCGCCGACGCGGTGCGCGCGTGGCGAACGGCCCTCTCGGCCGTGTCGGGTCATCCGACCTGGGCGGCCACCGTGGCCGCCGCGCACGCGGCGCTCCGCGGAGAGGGTCGACCGGTGCCGGTGACGACCCGCGGAGCGATTCCCCGAGTGCGCGACGTGCTGAGCGAAGTGGACGCCGCCCTGCCGACGGCGCGGGTCAGCATTCACGAGAACGGCCTGCAAGACATCTGGTCGTATGTCTTTCCGAGCTGGGTCGTCCGTCGCGACGCCGCGTGCCTCGTTCCCAGCGAGCAGACCCCGCTCGGGTTCGGCATGGCCGCGGCCCGCGGAGTCACTCTGGGCGACCCGCGTCCGGTGGTCGTCATCGGCGGTGACGGGGCCTTCGCCTCGGTCGGGCCCGACCTCGCGGCGTTCGCCGAGATCGACAGCCCGGTTCTCGTGGTCGTCCTGACCAACGGGGGATTCGGGTGGCTCGAAGCGAACCGTCGCCATGCCGGCGCACCGTTCTCCTTCCTCGGCAGCCGCACCGTCGTACGCGGCCTGTGTGCTGCGTACGGGCTCGACCACGAGGGCTGCGCCGACGCCGCGGAGCTCGCCGGGTCCGTTCGCCGGGCGTGGCGGCGCGCGGAGGCGGGCCGCGCGGTGGTGCTCGAGGTCACCGTCTCGCTCGAGGACGTCGCGCCGGGGTTCGAGGAGCTGGCCGGCGACTTCCCGCTGCACCGACCTGCCGCGGCGGCGGGGGAGGGCCACTGATGCACGCCCTGCTCTTCCCCGGCCTCACGCCGGCGCGTCATCGTCACGTGCGCCGCTTCCTCGACCGGTACCCGGTCGCCCGACGCCTCTTCGACGAGTGCAGCGAGGCGCTGGGGTACGACCTCGAAGGGGCCTACGCGAGCGCCGACATCCACGACTGGGAGCCGTACCAGACGGCGTTCCTCGCGATCAACCTCGCTCTCGCCGAGTGGGCTCGCGAACAGAGCGGCATACGTCCGCAGGTGATCTGCGGTCAGAGCTTCGGCGCGTTCGCCGGTGCCGTGGCCGCGGGCTGTCTGCCGCTCGGTGAGATGGTCGGCTTGCTGTCGCGGAGTACCGCGGTCGAGAAGGCGTTCTTCACCGGTCTCGACGCCCCGCTCGCCTGCATCTTCTTCTCGCGGGTGGCGGATGCCGACATCGAGGCGCTGGTGCGCGCGGCGGCCGCGCCCGACGGGTGGGCGGAGATCTCGGTACGGGGCGATCGCGGCGTGTACGCGGTCTCGGGGACGACCGCCGCGGTCGCACGCGTCGACGAGGCGGTGCGCGCGCGTCGAGGAATCGTCTTCTACACGATCGATCGAGCCGAACACTGCCCGCGGATGGCGCCCGTGCGCGAGCGGGTGGAGCGCGAGGCCTATGCGGATGTCGTCTTCGCCGACCCCGTCGTGCCGATCGTCTCCGACGTCACCGGGGCGGTGCTGAGCACGGCCGAGGAGGTGCGCACCGACCTCCTCGACGGCTGGACGCACCCCACGGTGGGCACGACGCTATATGACGGTCTCAAGGCCCTCGGCGTGACGAGACTCGTCGTGCCCGGCCCGTCGTCGGCCTTCCGTCGACACGGCGGCGACCGCTTCGAGACCGTTCCGGTCTCGCCCGCGGCCGTCTCGGAGGCGCTCGCGTGACGGGGCGCTCGGTCGTCGTCACGGGCGGCTCGCGCGGAATCGGCGCAGAGGTCGCCCGGCGGCTCGCCGTCGCGGGGGACCGGGTCGTCGTCGGCTGCCGGCAGAAGCAGGCGCGTGCCCGGCGGCTCTCCGACCGGGCCGTCGCCGCGGGGGCGCGAGAGATCGACGTGCGCGTCGGTGACCTCCGGGATCCGCGCGCGCGGCGACACCTGCTGTCGGGCCTCGAGCGCATCGACGTCCTCGTGCTCGCGGCATCCGGCGGACTGGAGGAGGGCAGCACCGAGCGCGACGCCTTCGCCCTGAACCGGGACGCCCAGGTCGATCTCGTGCGCCGGACCCTGCCCCTGATGGGGACCGGCGGGGTGATCGTGTATCTCACCAGTCACCAGGCGCACTTCCGTCGCGAGGTGACGCCGGAGCCGGAGTACGAGACGGTGGCGGCGTCGAAGCGCGCGGGGGAGGACGCTCTTCTCTCGCTCGGCGACCACATCGCTTCCGTCGGAGCGCGACTGGTGATCGTCTCGGCCGATGTCGTGGTCGATTCCGCGACGACCCTGCTGATGGAACGGCTGCGGCCGGGCTCCACCGCGCAACGGCGGAGGCAGATCGGAGAGCTTCCGACGACCTCCGATGTCGCGCAGACGGTGGTCGACGCCATCGCTCTGCCCCACCCCCACGGTGAGGTCGTGATGCATGGCGGTGCGGAGTGGTTCCTCGAACGAGCCGCGGCATCCGCGACGAGGGGGTGCCCGCGCGTGCGGCGGGTGGAGGGCGGGTCCTCGTGCGCCTCGGACATGGTCGCGCGGATCCGCGCGCATCTTGAGGACCGTGGTCTCGGCGGATTCGACCGCGTGCTCGTGTGCGATGAATCGACACCTGAGACGGCACTCGTCCTGCTCGCCTTGATGGATGCCGGGGTGTCGATTGTGCTGCTCGACCCCGGCCTTCCCCCGGCCGACGTGGAACAGATCGCGGCGCGCACCGGTTGCACGGCGACGATCACGGCCCGCGATCTCTCGCCGGCGGGGGACCGCGTCGATCTCGGCGGCACGGGCCGGGTCGTCGCCGCGGTCGGCGCGCGATCCGACTGCGGGTGCGATGGGGACGCCCGGACGGGTTTCACGGCGTGGGAGGCGCGGGCTGACGGCATCGTCCTGTGGACCTCCGGTTCGTCCGGGCGACCGCGCGGTGTGGTGCGCTCCGGCTCGTCCGTGCTCGAGAACGTCCGAGCGACGGTCGAGGCCATGCGGTACCGCGCCGACGACGTGCTGCTGCCGTTGCTGCCGCTGAGCCACCAGTACGGTCTCTCGCTCGTGCTCGCCTGGTGGCTCGTGGGCTGCACCCTGGTGCTGGGAAACCACCGGCGTCCCGTCCAGACGCTGCGGGCCGCGGTGCCCCTCGGTGTGACGGTGGTGGATGCCACCCCGCCCGTCATGGCCGACATCCTCGATCTCCTGGAGGAACGCGGGCGCGTCGAGGTCGCGCCGCGCGTGCGCTTGTGGTGCGTCGGCGGCTCTCCGCTGCGGCCGTCGCTCGCAGAACGGTTCCGCCGGGTCACCGGTCTGCCGCTGCTCGACGGCTACGGTTCGACCGAGTTGGGCAACGTCTCGCTCGCAACCCTCGAACGACCCGAGGGGTTGGGCCGCGTCCTGCCGGGCGTCGACCTGTCGGTCCGCCGCCCCGATGGTGCGCCGGCGGAGCCCGGTGAGACGGGCGAGCTGTGGATCCGTTCCGCCGCTCTTTTCACCGCGACGATCGGCGAGGATCGGCCCGCCGAGATCCAGGACGGGTGGTACCGCTCCGGAGACATCGGCTCCGTCGACGCCCACGGCGTGCTGCGTGTCATCGGGCGGGCGGGGGCCGTTCATCGCGGGGGCCACACCGTCTACCCCTCGCACCTCGAGGATCGCGCCGACAGCGCGGGCATCCCGCTGACGGTGGTCGCGCTGGCCGACGATCGTCGGGGCGCTCACCTCACCGCCTTCATCGAAGACGTCGGCACGCACTCGCGGGCCGAGTGGATCGAGCGGGTGAGAGACGCGCTCCCCGCACACGAGTGGCCCAACCGGGTGGTCCTCGTCGCCGACCTGCCCCGGCTGGCTACCGGCAAGGTCGACCGCGCTCGCCTCGCCGCAGAAGCGGAGGCCGGACGGGCCGCCGCGAGAAAGGACACCGTTGCCGATGTCAGCTCGTGACTCGTCGAGACCGAGGTGGTCGCTCCTGCGCGCCGCTGCGGGATTGACGCGGGGCCCCGCCGACCTGCTGGATTTCGTGATCCCCCTCTGGGCGGGCCTGGCTCTCGGGCTGGATGCCACGGCCATCGGTCTGCTCGTGGCGCTCGAGCTGGTGGTCTCGTGCGCGGCCCGCCCGGTCGCGGGGTGGGTGGCCGATCGCGCCGATCGTCGCGTGGTCGCGGCGTCCGGTGCCGTGGTCTACGCGGTGGGGGTTGCGGGGTACGCGTTCGCGACGGACGACCTCGCCGCGGTCGCGTTCGCCGCGGCCGTCGTGAGCGGCGTGGGGGGCTCGCTGCTGTGGGTGGCGCTGCGCGCGATGGTGAGCGAGCAGTACCGGTCGGATGCGACGGCGTTCGCGGGCCTGGTGTCGGCGGAAGAGACCGGTGCGTGGATCGCCTTCGTCGTGGGGCTCTCGATGCTGGGGGCCATCGGGTACACCGGTCTGTTCCTGCTGGCGGCCCTGTCCTGTGCGGTCGGTGCCGCCTTTCTCGCGCTCATGCCCGCTGAGCGTGCGCGGGAGGAACGCTCCCGCGGTGCGGCCCGCGGGGCCGTTCGGCGGCTCGCGCCCCTCCTCGCGGCGGTCGTGGGCTCCACGGCAGCCGAGGCGGGCATGGGGATCGTGCTCCTGATCCACATGCAGAAGCACTTCGGACTCGGTGTGATCGAAGCCGCGTGGGTGTTCCTGCCGGGGGCGATCGCGCTCGCGGTACTGCCGAAGCCCCTGCACGTCGTCGTCGTCCGCATCGGCCGCCGCCGGGCTCTCCTGGTCGCCGCCGGATTGAGCTCCGCCTTCGCGGGTGGCCTGGCGTTGGCCCCCACTCCGGTGGTCATCGGGATCCTATGGGTACTGAGCGCCGTGGCGTGGGCCATCGTGATGCCCGTCGAGCAGGCCGTCGTGGCCGAGTCGGCCGGGCCGTCGCGGTTCGGGACCGCGATGGGCGCCTACGAGGCCGCCGCGCTCGCGGGAGGGGCCGTCGGTACGGCCCTCGCGGGGATCGCCTACGAGACCGGCTCCTGGCAGGTCGCGTGCGCGGTGCTCGCGGTGGTCGCCCTGCTCGGGGGTCTGGCGGCGCCGTGGGCACTGCGGACGATGTCTGCCGCTGACCGGCCCGCGCCGCTGGTCGCCGAGGCGGGGGCGACCCCGTGAGCGCCTGGGTGGCCGTGAGCCCTCAGCCGGGCGTGGCCCACCGGTTCGCGTCGGCGGAGCACCCGTTCGCGGGTGCGCCGCTGGCGATCGAGACCCTCCCCGAGGGCACTCGCCGCGTGCCCGAGACCGCGGTGCGACGGTGCCTCGACCTTCTCGCGCCCGTCGTGGGCGGATCCTTCGACACCGTCGACCTGCTGCTCGTGTTCTCGGGGGCCTTCGCCACGGCCTTCGTCCGGCGCTTGATCGATGCGGTCGACGACGAGACGGTGCGCGTGCGTCCCACCGACTCGACGGGTATGGAGACCTCCGAGTCCGTCCGCGCCGCGCTCGCCGCCCTTGGAAACGGGCGGCCGCGATCCTCCCTCGTGCTGGCGTCATCGTTCGACGCCGGGCTCGCGGCATCCCTGCTCGGGGGGTGCCGGTCGGCGCTCGTCGTGCGATTCGAGCTGTACGGGCCGCGCCCCGAGGACTGCGACCTCCTGGTCGCCCACGTCGTGCGTCCGTCGTCCGAGGGGAGCGGAGCATGAGCGACGTCGTCGTCACGGGCATGGGTGTCGTGTCGGCGTACGGCCGGGGCGTGCCGGCACTACTCGACGGCCTGGCCACCGGCCGCCCTCCCTCCGTCGGCGCGAGCGATGACGCGGCGACACGGCCCATCGATCGGGCCGTGCTCGACGGCGCGGAGCCGGCGTCGTGGCTCGCCTCGGCGATCGATGAGGCGCTCGCCGAGGCGCGCTGGCCGTCGCGTGCGCCGTCGCCCCTTCTGCTGTTGGCCGCTCAGGCCGAGGCGCCGCCCGGCGAGCAGAACCCGCTCTCCGCGCCCAACACCGTCGTGGCGGGTGCGCGGCGGTGGGACCGGCCGCTCGTCGTCTCGCACGCGTGCGCGAGCGCGCTCTTCGGGATCCACCTCGCCGCGCGACTGATTCGCGGAGGAGCCCACGATGCCGTCCTCGTCGCGGGGGTGTCGGTGTGCAATCCCTACGCGAGCGAGAGCCTTCGCGTGGTCAAGGCGATCGGGACCGCTCCGTCGCGTCCCTTCGATCGCGTCCGCGACGGCATCCTGATCGGCGAAGGGTCCGGCGCGGTTCTTCTCGAGCGTGCGTCGGCCGCCGCCGCTCGCGGCGTCACGCCCCTCGCCGAGCTCGCGGCGTCCGTCGCGCAGATCGGCGGGCGTTCCTCGGTCGCCTCGGACCCGGAGGTCGTGTACGCGTGCATGGTGCGAGCGCTCGACGAGGCCGGCGCGAGCGGTCTCGACTACGTCCACGCGCATGCCACGGGAACGGTGCAGGGCGATGAGGCCGAGCTGCAGGCCGTGGCACGGCTCGTCGCGGAGCGCGCGTGGCCGGCGGTCTCCGTCTCGTCGCACAAGGGCGCTCTCGGCCACCTCCTGCACGCCTCGGCCTTCCCCGGTGTCGCGGTCGCCGTAAGCGCGGTGCGGGATGCCGTCATTCCCACGACCGTGGGGCTACGCGAGCCCGTCGTGATCGACGGTGTCGACCTCCCCGTCGAGGGGGCCGCGCTGCGCCGGAACCGGCCGGTCGAGCACGCTCTGGTGAACGCTTTCGGATTCGGCGGCAACAACGCCAGCGTGCTCCTTCGACGGATCCGTCCCCTCGTCCCACCCCGCACGACCGAGTCCCCGGACCTCGGCTGAGAGGAACCTTCCACCGTGTCTTCGCTGACGAGGCTGAGCCTCGCCAACCGTCTCCTCGTCGTCCTCGTCTCGATCTTCATCGTCGCCTCGGGGTTGATCGCCGCGTCCGGACTCCGACAGGAACTGCTCCCCGCGATCCAGCCGCCGAGCGCCTCGGTCGTCGCCACCTACCCGGGGGCGTCGCCGACGTCGGTCGAGAAAGAGGTGACGATTCCGCTCGAGGAGGCGGTCAAGGCCGTGCCGGGCATCGACCGAGTCACCTCGACCTCGGAAGGCGGCGTCTCGAGAGTGAGTGTCGACTGGCCGTACGGCTTGGATGCCGAGAAGGTGGTGCAAGACCTGCGGTCGGCGGTCGGTGCAGCCCAGGCCGCTCTCCCGAAGGGCGTGGTCACCGAGGTGTACGCCGGGTCGACCGACGACCTCCCCGCCGTGCAGGTGGCCGTGACCTCGTCCGGCGACGCCGCGGTGTTGGGCGAGGAGGTGCAGCGGGGGTTGGTGCCCGCCCTCAGAGCCGTCGACGGCGTGCGCGAGGTGACGGTGGCCGGCGTCGACGAGGAGCGCGTCACGGTGACGATGCGTCCCGCCGACGCCGCCGCGAAGGGCGTCACCGCCGTACAGGTGCAGGACGTGCTGACCGCGTCGCTCACGGTGGTCGCGGCCGGAACCAGCCGAGAAGGCGATACCGCCCTCTCGGTGGAGGTCGGGACGACTCCGACCTCGACCGACCAGGTGGCGGCACTGATGATCCCGGCCGAGAACGGCCCCGTGGCCGTGAGTGAGGTGGCAGACGTCGCTCTCGAGAGCGCTCCCGAGACCTCGCTGGCGCGCGTCGACGGTGCGCCCGCGGTGACGGTCTCGGTGACGAAGACGCCGCAGGCCGGGGTGGTGGACGTGTCGCACGAGGTCGCCCGCGTTCTCGACGACCGACGCGACGCCCTCGGCCCCGGCGTCTCGTTCACCACGATCTTCGACCAGGCACCGTACATCGAGCAGTCGATCCACGACCTCTCGATCGAGGGAGCGCTGGGACTGGCGTTCGCCATCGGGGTGATCCTGCTGTTCCTGCTGTCGGTGCGGGCGACGATCATCACCGCCGTCTCGATCCCGCTTTCGCTGCTCATCGCCATGATCGGTCTGGCCGTGGGTGGCTTCTCGTTGAGCATTCTCACCCTCGCCGCTCTCACCATCGCCGTCGGTCGTGTGGTCGACGACTCGATCGTGGTGATCGAGAACATTGCCCGGCATCGCGAGACCGGCGCGTTGACGGCCCCGGGCATCGTGCAGGCGGTGCGCGAGGTCGCCGGCGCCATCACGGCTTCCACGCTGACCACCGTGGCGGTCTTCGCGCCGATCGCCTTCGTTCCGGGCATCACCGGCGAGCTGTTCCGACCGTTCGCGGTCACCGCGACGATCGCCCTGCTCGCCTCCCTGCTCGTGTCTCTGACCGTCGTGCCGGTACTGGCGTCGTGGGTCCTGCGGGGGCCGCACCGCGCGCTCTCGCCCGAAGCGACGGCGGCCCGCGAGCGACGTCGCCTCGCGGGGGAAGCGCGCGAAGCGACACTCCGCCGGCAGCTGATCGGTCGCGAGATCGAGGATCGCCCGGGCCGCGGCGTGCCGGGTCTCGTCGCCGCGACGGGGCCCGAGCCCCTCGACCGTCTGCAGGCCGCGTACGTCCCGATCCTGCATCTCGCCCTCCGCCGGCCGGTGCCGACGCTCGTCGTCGCCGGCGTCGTCTTCGCGCTCACCGTCGTGGCATCCGGTGCGCTGCGCGAGAGCTTCCTCGACGACGACGGTCAGCGCACGGTCTCGGTGACAGAGGCGATGCCCCCGGGCACCTCTCTGCCGGCGGCGAGCGAGCGTGCCACGAAGATCGAGCGGATCCTGGATGCCGATAACGACGTCGCGACTGCCCTCACCACCGTCACCGAGGACTCCGCCTCCCACACCGTCATCCTGAAGGACGGCGCCGACACCGAGAGCGTCGTCACCCGGCTCCGTGCGGAGCTGTCGGCGGTGCCGGGAGCCGGTCGGATCGTCGTGCACGGCGTGTCGTCCACCGGGAGCTCCGACCTCACCGTCACGGTGTCGGGACCCGCCGAGGACGCCGTCACCGCCGGCGCCGAGCGGGTGCGGGCGGCGCTCGCCGAGCTCCGCGACCTCGCCGACCTCCGGAGCGACGCCGCCGCCGACGAACCGATCCTCTCGGTGACCGTCGACCCGCGTCGCGCCGCTCAGTACGGCTTCACGCAGGCGGACGTGGGACAGGCGATTCACGACGCTCTGCGGGGAACGAGCGTCGGCACCGTCGAGTTGGACGGGCATCGCCACGACGTGGTCCTGCGCGGTCAAGCCAACGATGCCTCTCCGGCGCAGATCGCCGGCCTCGAGCTGCCGGTCTCCGCCATCCAGCAGGCGGCCGCGCAGAAGCGGGCCGCCGACGCGCTCCTCGTCGCGCAGAACGCGGAGCAGGCCGACGCGGAAGCGCGACAGGACAGGGACCTGGCCGATCAGCTCGCCGAGACACGGTCGGCACGTTCCTCCGCCCAGACCCAGCTCGCCGATCTCGGCGCTCAGGTGAACACGCTGCAGACCGCGAGTCCCGTCCCGAGGGCGCCGTCGATCCCGGCCAATCCCGCCCTCGATCCCGACGACGCTGCCGCCGCACAGGCTGCCGCAGCGCAGGCGAGCGTCGACGCGCTGGTCGACAGCCTCGCCGAGGTGCAGCGTCATGAGCAGATCGCGCAGCTGCAGCAGGCCATCGCTCAGGTGCGGGGATCGATCGAGCAGCTCGACACCCAGATCGACGGCCTCATGCAGACACGCGACGACACCGTGGCGCAGCGGGCCCGGGCGGCCGCCCTCGCCGACCGGCAGAAGGCCCTCGCCGACGTGAAGGCCACCCCCATCGAGGTCGGCGACATCGCGACCGTCGCGACCTCGACTGCCCCGTCGACGATCACCCGCACCGACGGGATGCGCGCGATCACCCTCACCGCGACACCGACGGGCGATGCTCCGGGTAACGTGCTGCTCGACGTGGAGGCGGCTCTCCGATCGGTCGAGCTACCCGACGGTGTCACCGCGAGCCTCGGCGGCGGCGCGACCGAGCAGGACGCCTCGCTGACCCACCTCGCCCTCGCAATGCTCGCCGCCATCGGCATCGTGTTCCTGATCATGGCAGCGACCTTCCGGAGCCTTGCGCAACCGTTGATCCTGCTCGTGTCGATCCCGTTCGCGGCCACGGGTGCCATCGTGCTCATGCTGGCGACCGACACGCCGCTGGGGATCCCCGCCATGATCGGCATGCTCATGCTCATCGGCATCGTCGTCACCAACGCCATCGTGCTCATCGACCTCATCAACGGTCGGCGCACCGCCGGTCAGGACCTCCTGCCGGCGGTGATCGACGGCGCCCGGCTCCGCCTGCGACCGATCCTGATGACGGCGGCCGCGACGGTTCTCGCGCTCGTTCCGATGGCACTGGGGCTCACGGGTGGGGGCGTCTTCATCTCGCGCCCGCTCGCGGTCGTGGTCATCGGCGGGCTGATCTCGTCGACGCTGCTGACGCTGGTCCTCGTGCCGGTGCTGTACGCGCTCGTGGAGCGCCGTAAGGAACGCCGCGCTCGACGGCGCCGCGCGCGAGAAGGGTCGACCGTCGCTGACGGGGCGTGAGCGCTCGCCTCTCGCGGCGGGGTGAGAACGGGCGCCGTTGCCTCGGGCGACACCTTCTGCCATGATTACTGAACGATCGGTCGGAAAACCTCGCGGGCGAGGTGGACGGGCCCCGCCAGAGTCGGCGGGGGAGAGGATGACGATGGCGGACGCGTTTCTCGTCGGCGGTGTACGCACCCCGGTCGGGCGGTACGGCGGGGCTCTGGCATCCGTTCGCCCCGACGATCTGGCGGCGCTGGTGGTCGCAGAAGCGGTGGCTCGCGCGGGAGTCCCTGTCGAGGCGGTCGACGAGGTCATTCTCGGGGCCGCGAACCAGGCCGGCGAAGACAATCGCAACGTGGCCCGCATGGCCGTGCTGCTCGCGGGACTGCCCGACGGCATCCCGGGCCTCACCGTCAACCGCCTCTGCGCCTCGGGCATGAGCGCGATCGCGCTCGCCGCGCAGGCGATCCGCGCGGGCGACGCCGACGTGATCGTCGCGGGAGGGACGGAGTCGATGACCCGCGCCCCCTGGGTGCAGGCCAAGCCCGAGAAGGCGTGGGCCAAGCCCGGTGCGGCGTACGACACGTCGATCGGCTGGCGCTTCACCCACCCGCGCCTCGCCGCGCGCGACAAGGCCACTCTCACCATGCCCGAGACGGCCGAAGAGGTCGCGCGGGTCGACGGCGTCACGCGCGCCGACGCCGACGCCTTCGCGCTCCGCAGCCACGAGCGGGCGGTTCGGGCTCAGGATGCCGGTCGCTTCCGCGCCGAGATCGTCGCCGTCGAGACCGCCCGGGGCCTGGTCGACACCGACGAGGGTCCGCGCCGCGACACCTCGCTCGACGCGCTCGCGGGACTCCGACCCGTCGTGAAGGGCGGGGAAGTCGTGACCGCGGGCAATTCCAGCTCGCTCAACGACGGGGCGTCCGCGATCGTCGTCGCCAGCGCCTCCGCCGTCGACCGGTACGGCTTGCGCCCCCGCGCCCGGATCGTCGCCCACGCCTCCGCTGCGCTGGCGCCCGAGATCATGGGGCTCGGCCCGGTGCCCGCGACCGAGAAGGCGCTCGCGAAGGCCGGGCTGTCGGCATCCGACCTGGGGGCCGTCGAACTCAACGAGGCCTTCGCCTCGCCGTCGATCGCGTGCGTGCGGCGACTGGGGCTCGATCCCGAGATCGTCAATGCCGACGGCGGGGCGATCGCGCTGGGCCACCCCCTGGGCTCGAGTGGGTCGCGCCTCATCGTGACGCTGCTCGGGCGGCTCGAGCGCGAGGGCGCGCGGTACGGCCTGGCGACGATGTGCGTCGGGGTGGGACAGGGTACCGCGATGATCGTGGAGCGTCTCGATGGGTGAGCCCGCGGTCGACGCGCCCGAGCCGGTCGGAGCGACGGACTCCGTCGGCCGGGGGTCGGAGACGGACCACGGCATCGACGCCCCTCGGCTTCGCATCGACGCCCACGACGACCGCGTCGTCGCCACTCTCGATCGCCCCGACCGCCGCAACGCCATCGACCAGGCCATGGTCGACGAGCTGCACGCCCTCTGCGCCGAGCTCGAAGAGCGCCCGCGCACCCTCATCGTCACCGGAGCGGGCGGCGTCTTCGCCGCGGGAGCCGACATCGCCCAACTCCGCGACCGCACCGGCGACGACGCCCGCCGCGGAATCAACGCCACCGTGTTCGACCGCATCCGCCGGCTGCCCCTGCCCGTGATCGCGGCCGTCGACGGTTTCGCGCTGGGCGGGGGAGCCGAGCTCGCCTACGCCGCCGATATCCGTCTGGGCACACCGCGCGTGCGTTTCGGCAATCCCGAGCCCGGCCTCGGCATCATCGCCGCGGCGGGGGCCTCGTGGCGTCTACCCGAGATCGTCGGCCACGCCCGCGCGAGCGAGCTGCTGCTCACCGCCCGCGTGATCGACGCCGACGAAGCCCTGGCCTGCGGACTGCTCTCGAGCATTCACGAGCCCGACGACCTGCTCGACGCCGCGCATGCGGTCGCCGATCGCATCGCCGCGAACTCCTCCCGCGCGACGATCCTCACCAAGCGCGCCCTGCTCGCCCCGCGCAGCGCGCACCCCGCCATCGACGGCGACCTGCAGGCCGAGCTCTTCGACAGCGCCGACAAGCGCGCCCGCATGACCGCGTTCCTCGAGAGGAAGAAGACGTGACCCTTCCCGACACCGCTCCCTCCCACGCCGGCACGACGTCGGCACCCCCCGCCACGGCATCCGTCCCCGCCGTCGTCGGCGTACTCGGCGGAGGCCGGATGGGTGCGGGCATCGCCCACGCGTTCCTCCTCGCCGGTGCCCGCGTGCACGTCGTCGAGCGCGACATCGAGGCCGCCGCCCAGGCGCGGGAGCGCGTCGAGACCGCTCTCGCGCGCTCAGCAGAGCGGGGCGTGCAGATCCCGGATGCCGACACCCTCACCACCAGTACCGACACCGACGCGTTCGCCGAGGCGGGCCTCGTCGTCGAGGCCGTGCCCGAGGACCGCGCGCTCAAGCTCGACGCCCTCGCCCGGATCGAGGGAGCCGTGCGCGACGACGCGGTCGTGGCATCCAACACCTCCTCGATCTCGATCGACGCGCTCGCCGGGTCGATGCGGTGCCCGCAGCGGTTCCTCGGCCTGCACTTCTTCAACCCGGTGCCGGCCTCGACCCTGGTCGAGGTGGTGATCGGCTCCGCGACCGCGGACGAGGTCGTCACGCGAGCGACCCGGTGGGTCGAAGCCCTCGGCAAGGCCGCCGTCGTCGTGCGCGATGCGCCGGGCTTCGCGTCGAGCCGCCTCGGCGTCGCCCTGGGCCTCGAGGCGATCCGCATGCTCGAAGAGGGCGTCGCCTCGGCGCGAGACATCGACACCGCGATGGAGCGCGGGTACCGGCATCCGATGGGCCCTCTGCGCACCACCGACATCGTGGGACTCGACGTGCGCCTGGGCATCGCCGAAGAACTCGAGCGCGCGTTCGGCGCGCGCTTCACCCCGCCGGCCCTGCTGCGCGACCTCGTCGCCCAGGGCCACCTGGGCCGCAAGACCGGCCGCGGATTCTACGAATGGAGCGAGTCATGACGTTTCTGCCGAGCTACGTGAACGGGTCGTGGTGGACGCCCGCCGACGACCCGGATGCCGCGATCGTCCGCGACGCCTCCACGGGCGACGAGATTGTACGCGTGAGCACGAAGGGGCTCGATCTCGCGGCCGCCGTCGCGTACGCCCGTCGCGAGGGGCAGCAGAGCATCGGTTCCCTCACGTTCCCCCAGCGCGCGATGGTGCTGAAGAACCTCGCGATCGCGCTGAACGAGCGTCGCGACGAGCTCTACGCGCTGTCGGAGCGCTCGGGTTCGACGCGTCGCGACTCGCTCAGCGACGTCGACGGCGGCATCGGGGTGCTCTTCACCTTCTCGTCGAAGGCTCGGCGCGAGCTCCCCGCGGGGAAGGTCGTGCTCGACGGGCCGATCGAGCCGCTGTCGAAGGACGGCTCTTTTCTCGGGCGGCACGTCTACACGCGCCTCCCCGGTGTCGCGGTGCAGATCAACGCCTTCAACTTCCCCATGTGGGGAGCGCTCGAGAAGTTCGCGCCCGCCTTCCTCGCCGGGCTCCCCACGATCGTCAAGCCCGCGACCCCGACGGCGTACATCGCCGAGGCGTGGGTGCGGATGGTGGTCGAGACCGGCCTGCTCCCCGAGGGTTCGCTGCAACTCGTGAGTGGAAGCGTCCCCGGTCTGTTCGACCTGCTCGACCTCGGCGACACCGTCGGGTTCACCGGCAGCGCGTCGACCGCCGAGCGGCTGCGCGCCCAGGCGAGGCCCGGTGTGCGCTTCACGAGCGAGACGGACTCGATCAACGCCTCGATCCTCGGCCCCGACGCCGTTCCCGGCACGCCCGAGTTCGAGGCGTACGTGAAGCAACTGCTCGTCGAGCTCACCACCAAGGCGGGACAGAAGTGCACCGCGATCCGTCGCGCGATCGTGCCGGCCGGGACCACGGATGCCGTGGCCCGGGCGCTGCGCGAGAAGATCGCCGAGCGCGTGGTCATCGGCGACCCCCGCGACGCGGGCGTGACGATGGGACCCGTCGTCTCGATCGCGCAGCGCGACGAGGTGCTGCGCCAGGTTCGGGCGCTCGTCGACGCCGGGGGACGCTTCGTCGTCGGCTCGGCGGACGCGCCGCAGGGGGTGCCCGCCGAGGGCGCCTTCCTGCAGCCCATGCTCCTCTCCTTCGCGGATGCCGCCACCCCGGCGGTCAACGACATCGAGGCCTTCGGCCCCGTCGCGAGCATCGTCGAGTACGCCGACGTCGCCGAGGCGGCGGCCATCGTGACCCGGGGCGGGGGATCGCTCGTCACCAGCGTCGCCACCCACGACCCCGACATCGCCACCGAGCTGCTCACGCGCATGGGCGCGATGAACGGTCGCGTGCTCTTCCTCGACCGCGACGACGCCCGCACCTCGACCGGTCACGGCGCGCCCGTCCCGCACCTCGTGCACGGCGGACCCGGACGCGCCGGCGGCGGCGAAGAGCTCGGCGGCATCCGTTCGGTGCTCCATTTCATGCAGCGCACGGCGATCCAGGGCTCGCCCCGCATGCTCACCGCGTTGACCGGGGTGTGGCATCCGGGAGCCGACACCGACACCGCCGGCACCCATCCCTTCCGCAAGCCCCTCTCCGACCTCCGGATCGGGGATGCCGTGGAATCGGCCGAACGCGAGGTCACCCTGGACGACATCGAGGTGTTCGCGAACTTCACCGGTGACACCTTCTACGCGCACATGGACGAGGAGTCGGCCGCGGCGAACCCCTTCTTCCCGGGCCGTGTGGCGCACGGCTACCTGCTCGTGTCGTGGGCGGCGGGACTGTTCGTGGACCCCGAGCCCGGTCCCGTGTTGGCCAACTCGGGGCTCGAGAACCTGCGCTTCGTCACCCCCGTCTCGCCCGGCGACCGCATCCGCGTCGCGCTGACGGCGAAGCAGATCACCCCGCGCGAGACCGACGACTACGGCGAGGTGCGGTGGGACGCCGTCATCCGCAACCAGGACGACGAGCTCGTCGCCCAGTACGACGTGCTGACGCTCGTGGCGAAGACCTGGGCGCCGACCGCCGTTCCGGCGGGAGCGCTCGCGTGAGCCCGCGGCCGATGATGCAGCGAGACCGGGCGTCGGCGATGCTCGGGATGGTCGTCGAGCACGACGCGCCGGGGGAGTCCCGGGTGTCGATGACCGTGCGCGACGACATGCTCAACGGCTTCGCCATCACCCACGGCGGGCTCGTCTTCACCCTCGCCGACACCGCCTTCGCGATCGCGTGCAACGAGGACGACCGCGTCACCGTCGCCGGGGGAGCGGACATCACGTTCCTCAAATCGACGACGGCGGGTCAGCGGCTCACGGCGACCGCCGCTCGGCGGGCCCGGAGCGGCCGCACCGGCCTCTACGACATCCGCGTCACCGACGAGACGGGCGACCTCGTCGCCGAGGTGCGCGGCCGCAGCATCACGACGGACCGGCGCCCGCCGGAATCCGCCGACACATCCTCGGCGATTCGCGCCTCCTCAGCGGCTGTGGACGCGGCGATCGCCCAGGTCGTGCGCGACCCCGGGGACCCGGATGCCGCCTCACCCGCGCCCGAGCGCAACGCCGCGCTCCCCACCCCGGAGGTGTTCCGATGACCATGACCGTTCCCTCGCGCCCCGACTTCCTGGCATCCGTCGATCCCACTGGCATCCCGCTCGCGAGCCTGCGCGCGCTGCAGCTCGAGCGCCTGCGGTGGACGGTGCGCCACGCGTACGAGAACGTCGCGCTGTACCGGCGGAAGTTCGACGAGGTCGGCGTGCACCCCGACGACATCCGCGCGCTCGACGACATCCGCCTGCTGCCGTTCACGACGAAGGCCGACCTGCGCGAGACGTACCCCTTCGGCATGTTCGCCGTGCCGATGGCCGAGGTCCGCCGCATCCACGCGTCTTCGGGAACGACCGGCCGCCCGACGGTCGTCGGCTACACCGCGGGCGACCTCGACCGCTGGGCCGACCTCGTGGCGCGCTCGCTGAGCGCTGCCGGCATCCGACCGGGCGATCGCGTGCACAACGCCTACGGCTACGGGCTGTTCACGGGCGGGCTCGGCGCGCACGCGGGCATCGAGCGCCTCGGCGCGACGGTGATCCCGATGTCGGGCGGACAAACGGCTCGTCAGGCGCAGCTGATCCAGGACTTCGAACCGGATGCCATCCTCTGCACGCCGAGTTACCTGCTAACGATCGCCGACGCGCTCGAGGCGGCGGGGATCGACCCCCGCTCGACCTCGCTCAGAGTCGCCGTGCTCGGGGCCGAACCCTGGACGAACGAGATGCGCCGAGAGGTCGAACGCCGCCTCGACCTGACCGCCGTCGACATCTACGGCCTGAGCGAGGTGATGGGCCCGGGCGTGGCATCCGAGAGCGCGCTCACCCAGGACGGCCCGCATATCTGGGAAGACCACTTCCTCCCCGAGACGATCGACGGCGACACGGGCGCGCCCGTGGCCGACGGAGAACTCGGCGAGCTGGTCTTCACCTCGCTCACCAAGGAGGCGTTCCCGGTCATCCGCTACCGCACCCGCGATCTCACGCGGCTTCAGCCGGGCACGGCGTTCCCCGCGATGCGCCGCATCGAGAAGATCACCGGCCGCAACGACGACATGATCATCCTCCGCGGGGTGAACCTCTTCCCCACGCAGATCGAGGAGATCGTGCTGGGCATCGAGAAGCTGACCCCGCACTTCGTGCTCGAGCTCCGCCGCGAAGGGCGGATGGATGCCATGACCGTCCGCATCGAGCGACACCCCGCCCTCCAGCGCGAGGTCTGCGAGGCGGCCGGCGTCGTGCTGCGGCAGCGGATCAAGGTGCTCATCGGGACGACGGTCGACGTGTGCGTCGAGGAGCCCGGCACGCTCCCGCGCAGCGAGGGCAAGTACAAGCGGGTGTACGACCTGCGCTGAGGTCGGCCGAGCGCCGAGGACGCATCGATCCGGTCGAGGCCGCACCCGTTCGGTGTCGATTACGTGCGGTCTCGCCGAACGCCTGCGGTCTCGCCGCCCGGGGCCGGATGCCGGGCCGTCAGGACTCCGGTCGCGCGAGCGGCGTGTCGTCCAGACCGGCGATCAGGTCGCGGAGGCTGTCGAAGACACGGGAGGCCCCGGCATCCCGAAGCTCCTCCGCAGAGAACCCGCCCGTGCGCACCGCGATCGTGGCGATGTCCGCCTTGGCCGCGGCGATGGCGTCCCACGGCGAGTCGCCGATCATGATGCCGCTCGAGCCGGGCACGCGATCGAGCGCCGTCTCGACGAGGTCGGGGGCGGGCTTGCTCGCCTCGACGTCGTCGGAGGTGGTCCACGCATCGGCCACGTCGCGCGCGTCGACGAGGTCGAGGAAGTGCTCGACGTGGTCGCTCTTGCCGGAGCTGGCGAGCACGACCTGGAACCCGCGCTTCTTCACCTCGACGAGCAGGTCGTGTGCTCCGTCGAAGGGCTTCACCTCGTCGAGGAACGGCTCGAACTCCTCGGTCCACGCGTCGCGCAGCGCCTCGCCGTGGTCTTTCTCGACGTCGTCGCCGGTGAGGGAGGTGACGAGTTGATCGCCGCCCATCCCGATCGCCCGGTGGATGCGCCAGATGGGCAGCACGATGTCGAACCGTCGGAAGGCGCGGTACCAGGCGAGGGCGTGCTGGTAGTTGGTGTCGACGAGGGTTCCGTCCACGTAGAAGATCGCGGTGTCTGCCATGGTCCCCACCCCACACCTCCGAGGGTGCGGGGGGCAGGCCCGTTGCGGCCCCGGGCACCCTCCGCTACAGTTTTACTGAACGATCGGTCTGTAAAAGGAGTCGACGATGACGCTGACCGCGCCCCCCACCGATGCCGCCCCCGGCCACAGCGACGGCGAGGCGACGTTCGACGCCCTCATCGAGGCCGACGGCCGCATCGAGCCGAGGGACTGGATGCCGGACGGCTACCGCCGCACCCTCATCCGGCAGATCTCCCAGCACGCGCACTCCGAGATCATCGGCATGCAGCCCGAGGGGGCCTGGATCACGCGCGCCCCGAGTCTGAAGCGCAAGTCGATCCTGCTCGCGAAGGTGCAGGACGAGGCCGGCCACGGGCTGTACCTCTATTCCGCCGCGCAGACCCTCGGCATCACGCGCGACGAGATGACCCGGCAGCTCGTCGAGGGCACGGCGCGCTACTCCTCGATCTTCAACTACCCGACCCCCACTTGGGCCGACATGGGCGCGATCGGCTGGCTCGTCGACGGCGCCGCCATCTGCAACCAGGTGCCCCTGTGCCGTGCCTCGTACGGCCCGTACGGCCGCGCGATGGTGCGCATCTGCAAAGAAGAGTCGTTCCACCAGCGCCAGGGTTTCGAGATCCTCCTCACCCTCATGCGCGGCACCGACGCGCAGCGTCGGATGGCTCAGGATGCCGTCGACCGCTGGTACTGGCCGAGCTTGATGATGTTCGGACCCCCCGATGACGACTCGCCCAACTCGGCGCAGTCGATGGCGTGGAACATCAAGCGGTTCAGCAACGACGTGCTGCGTCAACGCTTCGTGTCGATGCTCGTGCCGCAGGCCGCGGTGCTGGGCGTGACCCTGCCCGACCCCGACCTGCGTTTCAACGACGAGACGGGGGAGTACGACATGGGCGAGATCGACTGGACCGAGTTCCACGAGGTGCTCGCCGGTCGTGGCCCCCTCAACACGATGCGTCGCCAGCACCGACGCGACGCCCACGAAGAGGGCGCGTGGGTGCGAGAGGCGGCCGCGGCGTACGCGGCGAAGAAGAACGCGAAGGCGGTCGCCTGATGGCCACCCCCGGCGGCAGCCCCGCCGAGACCTGGCCCCTGTGGGAGGTCTTCGTGCGCGCGAACCGCGGCCTGAGCCACGTGCACGTCGGATCGCTCCACGCCCCCGACGCCGAGCTCGCCGTCCGCAACGCCCGCGACCTGTACACCCGTCGGGGTGAGGGTGTGTCGGTCTGGGTCGTCCCCTCGGATGCCGTGACCACCAGCGATCCCGGAGCGAAGGGCGCGTTCTTCGAATCGCCCGCCGGCAAGAACTACCGGCACGCGGTGTACTACACCGCCTCCGAGGGGGTGCCGCACCTGTGAGCGCCTCGACCGACCGGGATGCGCACGGCGACGTCTCGTTGGATGCCCGTGAGCTCGCGGCGGAGCTGGCCGGGGGAGAGGCCCGCGCCACCGACCCCGATGTCGCCGCCTACGCGATGCGCCTCGGTGACGACGCGCTGATCCTCGCGCAGAACCTCTGCGGATGGGTCGCCCGCGCCCCCGAGCTCGAGGAGGACGTGGCCCTCGCCAACATCGCCCTCGATCTGCTCGGTCACGCGCGCGCGCTGCTGCGCTACGCGGGCTCGTACGACGGCCGCAGCGAGGACGACCTCGCCTATTGGCGCGACGAGTCGGAGTTCCGCAGCGCCTGGCTGTTCGAGATCCCGAACGGAGACTTCGCGCACACGATCGCCCGTCAGCTCCTGGCCTCCACGTATCTGCTCGAGCTGTACCGCGAGCTCACGGCATCCCCCGATCCCGTTCTCTCCGCGGTCGCGGCGAAGGCCGAGAAAGAGGTCGACTACCATCGCGATCACGCGGTGCAGTGGACGCTGCGGCTCGCCGGGGGCACCGAGGAGTCCCGGAGCCGGTTGCTCGTGGCCCTCGACGACACGTGGCCGTATCTCGACGAGCTGTTCCGCGATGAGCCCCTGCACGACCGCCTCGGCGATCTCGCCGTACGGCCGTCGACGCTCCGCGGTCGCGTCGACGAGGTCCTCGCCGCGGTGCTGGCGGAAGAGGACGTGCCCGTGCCGACGATCCCCGGGTCGTCCGCCGGGGGTCGCCGCGGTGCCCACCACCCGGCGCTCGGTCCGCTTCTCGCCGAGATGCAGGTGCTCGCGCGCCGGCACCCGGGGGCGACGTGGTGACCGCGACGCTCGCGCACGCCCGCGAGGTGGTGGCCGCCGTCGTCGACCCCGAGGTGCCGGTGCTCACGATCGACGACCTCGGCGTGCTCCGCGACGTGCGCCTCGACGGCGACACCGTCACCGTCACCATCACGCCGACCTATTCGGGGTGCCCGGCGGTCGACGCGATCCGCGACGACATCGTGCTGGCTCTCACCTCGGCGGGGTTCGACCGGGCGGTCGTGCACACGACGCTCACCCCCGCCTGGACGACCGACTGGATGAGTGACGCCGGTAAACGCAAGCTCACCGAGTACGGCATCGCCCCGCCCTCGGGCCGCGCGCCGGCCGGTCCCATCCGGCTCGCGCTCAGCGTCGTCTGCCCCCGCTGCGGCTCCGTCGACACGCGCGAGCTCTCGCGCTTCGGCTCGACCTCGTGCAAGGCGTTGTGGGAGTGCCGCGCCTGCCTCGAACCCTTCGACCACTTCAAGGCCCTCTGATGACGATGACGGATGCCGAGACCCCGGCCGCCCCGCGCACCCGTGCGCGTTTCCACACCCTGCGTGTCGCGGACGTGCGCCCCTTGACCCCCACGGCGATCGAGGTGACCTTCGCCGTCCCCGAGGAGCTCGCCGAGGCGTTCGACTACGCGCCCGGGCAGTACGTCGCCTTGCGTGCCCGGGTCGACGGAGAGGAACTGCGCCGTTCGTACTCGCTCTGCCGACCGCCGGTGCGCGGAGCGATCAGCGTCGGCATCAAGCGCGATCCCGACGGACGCTTCTCGACCTGGGCGCACGAAGGACTGCGCCCCGGCGACGAGATCGACGTCATGAGCCCGGCGGGCACCTTCACCTCGAGGGCGTCGACGTCGACGGGGCACGTCGTCGCGATCGCCGCCGGATCCGGCATCACACCCATCATGGCGCTCGCGGCGAGCGTGCTCGAGCGTTCCGCCGACGCGCGGATGACGATCGTGTACGCCAACCGGTCGTCGACCGACGTCATGTTCGTCGACGAACTCGCCGACCTGAAAGACCGCTACCCCTCGCGTCTCACGCTGCACCACGTGCTCTCGCGCGAGCAGCGCGCGGCGCCCGTGTTCTCGGGACGCATCGACGAGGAGCGGCTGCGTCTGATCCTGTCGCGGCTGATCGATCCGGCATCCGTCGACGAGTGGTTCCTCTGCGGGCCCTTCGCGCTCGTCGAGCTCTGTCGCGAGACGC
>Ga0308159_1001269_pt1 | contig 38895 bp, 37 predicted proteins | sample PhyCR1_FD_201040 | JGI IMG/M metagenome (GOLD analysis project Ga0308159, IMG submission 201040) | Phyllosphere microbial communities from UC Gill Tract Community Farm, Albany, California, United States - DLSLC.R1 | ecosystem: Host-associated > Plants > Phyllosphere > Unclassified | place: USA... | reverse complement strand
TGAGCCTCTCACGCAGCGCCGCCTGTTGCTCAGGCGTCAGTGCGCCGCCGGCGTCGGTCACCAGCGAGCGCATCGGGGGTACGGCGATCAGCGGGCTCGATGTCGACGAAGGGGCGGCAGAGGCGCTCGATCCCAGGCAGAAAAACAGGCACAGCATCCACGCGAAGAATCCAAACGGAATGGCCGCTGCTGCGCGCTGTCGAAGGAAATGCATGCGCCGATGCTACCGGTTGCGGCCAGCCTCATCGACGGTCCGTCAACGCAGTGGCGGGTGCAGGAAAATCGGCTCGCTGCGATTGAGCACCAGCCGGTGGGCCCAGGCGAACAGCGCGACGGAATGGACCTGGTCGAGCACCTCGATGTCCGTCGGGCCGACGGCCTTGAGAGCCTGCACATGCTCGGCCGACAGCGCATCGGGCCGCAGCGTGAGTTCGGCCGAGAACTGCACGATGGCTTCTCGCGCGCGGTCGTGCCGGCGGTAGGTCGTGTGAGCGAGCGGCGAACTCTCGCCTATCCACTTGCGCAGAACTTTCGCGTTCACATCAAGGGTCGCGTGCAGCCTGCGCCACCGCCACGCCTCGCTCCTTCACCAGCTTGACTGCTTCAAGCTTGAATTCTCGGCTGAACTGCCTTCTCGTTCCCACGAACGACATCCGGCCTCATCTTCCACCTTAAGACGGTGTCTCTGAAACCGGCAGCAGCCCTGAGCAAGAAACCAGTCGCGTCACGAGAAAATCGCTGTCAGATAGGACACCGGGGTTTCGTCGATGTCCTCGACACCGTGCAAAGCACTCGCGTCGAACAGCAGCGAGTGGCCAGGGCCGACAGCCACTACCTTGTTGCCCTACCTGTAGTGGAACCGCCCCGACATCATGCGAAGGAACTTCAAACCGGGGTGCTGGAAGCTGGCATACGGCTGAGCGTCGGGCAGGCCCGTGCCAAGGTAGGGCTCGACGAACAGGTTGCCTGACAACTGGTGCCCCAGCAATTCATAACGGTAGCCCGCCACAGCGCCGAACCGATCGACGACGAGCCCCTTGCCCGCCGGAACGAAAGACCAGTCCGTCCGACTTGGTTGATCAGAGAAGAACCGGGAAAGCGGAATTCCTAAACCCTGCGCAATGCGGCTCAACGTGTCCTCTGAAGGAGATACCAGTCAGCGCTCGACGCGCGCGCGCATCGAAGTGGGAACGCCTTGCGCGGATTGTCCGGGTCTTCGCCCAACTGGTCGATGGGCACCATCAACGCCAGGCCGGTCGGCACGAACTTGCCCTCAAACCGGTCCAACTGGTCGAGATTCAGTCCGGGGGTCTTGCGATTGGCAAGGAAGTTGGTCAGCGAGCCCATGATGGATCGCCGAGGGTGACAACAACCACTCTAGGGGCCAGCGCAGGTTGGTTGCGTGCTGGATTCGGGTTGAAATCCAGCTCTGCCAACGCCCCTATCCGATGATGGGCGTGGGCTCCCCTCCTTCGAAGGCCGATTGCACGGCCTCGACCATGCGCAATGTGAGCCGCCTGTCTTCCAACTGTGGATACTCCCGCACCAGCTTGCCCGACACTTGCCAGTTGTTGTCCTTGATCGAACGGATGATGCGGGCGGCATCAGGGTCCGGCATCTCCATCACGTCCTTGATGCGTCGCTGGGCGAGCTGGAATTTCAGCAGCACCCTCGCCTCCTCCGCCATCTCGCTGCGGATCGTGTGCGCGACCAGCCTGGCTGTGTAGAGCGCGTGCTCGGTCAGGTCGGGGTAGCGCCACGCGAAGTTGGCGTCCTCATAGTCGTCAAAAACGAGGTTTGATTTCACACCGTCGGCATACGTGACCAGCGAACCAAACCGATGGACCTCGGCATACCGCCGCATGAAAGGCCGAGAAAAAACCTCCAGGGTCCGGTCGTATCCGTGCCCGAACTCGCGGGTGTTCGTGATGCCTGCCGATACGGGCAGGATGATGCCCTCGGGCACAGCGCCGTCACGCTGCAGCGTGTCGTTGATCAGGAAGCGGTGGATGCGGCCATTGCCGTCGATCATGGGGTGCACGTAGACGAATCCGAAAGCAATGGCAGCGGCACGCGCCAGCGCCTCCTGGCCACGGGTGGCTCGCTCGAATTCGATCAGGCCGTCGCGCATCCCGGCCACGTCCTCGAAATGGGGGGCGACGTAGTGGACGATGTCGCCCTGGAGGCCGGACTGGCCCACGAACACCGGTGAACGGCGAAGGCCCATGCTGAGTGCCGCCTCACCCAGGATCCCCGTTTGCAGCACTCGCAGGCTCGCGTCGGACATCGGGTCGGTGATCTTGCCGCAATGCTCTCCGATGACGTGCGCGAAACGCCTGATGCGGTCGGTCTTGTCGGCTTCGTTTTCAATGAGAAAGCTGGCCCGCGACTCCTTGAGCGTTAGCCATGCTGCGGCTCGCATCAACACGTCTTCGCCAAACTCGTTATCGAGCTCAGCCAGCGCTGCAGCGGGATCGAATGCCAGCGCCTCTTGCAGCGCCGCCGTCCTGCGCACGAGCGGGCAGAAGTACCGGTTGCCCGGCAGGTTGTTGTCGACCCGCCAGCGCTTGTCGCGCAGCACTTGCGTGCGCGCCAGATAGACCGCGGCATCCACGGCGGGGATGTAGGCTCCGTTGGTGAGGTCGGGCACGTCCAGGCGCGTCCCGGTCAGCCATTCGTAGAAGAATCCCGCGCGGCGGGCGTACTTGCCCGTGGGCTCCCGCCGGCACCAGCCGGCGATGGGGTCGGGGCCGGTGACGGCAAACAGCCGGGCAAAGAACTCCAGGTGCACCTCCTCGTACTTCAGGCCGAACCCGAAGTGGCCTGAGAAGGTGTCCTCCGGGCGGTATCCCGGGGTGTACTGGTTCTGGTCTAGCTCGGGCGCGAGCTTGCTGAAACGGGTCGTGCCAATGCTCGACACCACCCGCAAGGGTTGTGCAAGACGAAGTCCGTGCGCCGCTTCCAGCGCCTTGAAACCTACATGCATGTTACGTAAATCCGCTACTCAGAGTGCGAAAACGATAAATTTAACCAAAGATAGATCCATAACGATATGGAGCACTGTTACATAAAAACGCTTTTACAACGACCAAAATGCGAAGAAAACGTCCTATGCATGCCAAAACAGTACAGAAATGCCTGGCGATACCAAAATACCGAAGTTAACGAGATGAAGTCATTTCAGGTGCGTTGAACACGCTCAGGTCCTGCCTATTTCACCTTACTCCACCTCGCCACGAATTCCGAGCCACAGCTGGTCCAGGTCGTCGGCCCAGGCCTGCAAAATTGCGCGCCGCTGATCCACGAACACCGTCCGGTTGTAGGCCCGCCCCAGGCTGTCGCGCACCGAGTGCGCCAGTTGCGCCTCGATCACGTCCGGGCTGAAGCCCAGGCGCTCGTGCAGCATCGTCCTCGCCGTCGCCCGGAACCCGTGGCCTGTGACCTCGTCGGCCGGAAAGCCCATGGCACGCAGGGCCGCATTTGATCGCGTTCCCGCTCATGGGGCGGTGGTGGTGCCGCTCACCGCGAAAAGCCATCGTGGCATTCCGATTCGGAGGTTTCTCAACAAGCTCATGGCACTCTTTCAGTCGATTTCACTACTTGTGATAGCGGCCGACGGCGAGAGCGCGTGAAGACTAGTTGCGTGGTTCAGCAATACCGTGCAAGCATCGCCAGGCGATGCAATGCGCAGTGGGAGCCCGGGCCGGCCGCGGGCTCCGAAGCGCCGGGCATCCGCCGCGTATCGAGTCGAAGAACTTCGGTTCGGCAAGACCGTGCGAGACGACATCCACTTTCACTTGTGCCATCAATGCGAAGATGGCCTCCGCTCCTGCCTTCAGTCGGTTCCCGGCTTCTGTAGGCACAGCTCCCCGGTTGTGCCGCGTCAAGAGCTGGATGCCCAGTTCGTCCTCGAGCAGTTGAACCTGGCGCGTGACAGCGGGCTGGGCCACATGCAACGCGGCCGCCGCCTTCGTAAAGTTTCTGAGATCCGCAACCTTGCAGAAGTACCTGAGTTGCAGAAGGTCCATGGCTCAGTGCGATCCCCCAGTTTTCTCGAGGTCCGCGACGAGACCGAAGGGCCGCAGGTAGGCCAGGAACGGGGCACTCACACCCTGCCGTTCCAATTCCCGCGGCTCCAGGGGATAGGCTGCAGGCGCGTAGCCCTCGATGGCGGCCTGCTGCGGCCACCTCGGCACGGCGATGGCCTCGCGCCCGATGGCCACCAGATCAGCGCCTTCGCCCAGCGCGAAGGCAGCGTCCGCCATCGTCCTCACGCCGCCCACGGCCGCCAGCGCGACCTTGCGCTCGAGCGCCGCCCTGGCCCGCTTGATGTTGGATTCGCCCGACGCCGGATATTTCCAGGACCCGCTCCTCACGTCCCTGGAGGAGAGGTGGAGGTAGTCGATCCCGGCCGCGCCCAGCCACTTGATGACCTGGAGCATCTCATCAATGTCGAAACCCCGTTGCGGCGACGAGTCCTCCAGCAGCAGCCGGACGCCAAGGACAAATTCAGGTGGCACGACGCCTCGAATGGCTGCGACCACACACAGCAGGAACCGGGCACGGTTTTCGAGCGATCCGCCCCAGCGGTCGGCGCGCAGGTTGGTCGCCTGACTGAGGAATTGCGCGAAGAGATAGCCATTGGCGCCATGGATCTCGATGCCGGACAGGCCGGCCGCATGGGCGCGATGGGCCGCGCGCGCGAAGTCCGCAATAATCTGTTCGACGTCGGCCTCGCCCAGCGCGCGGGGCAACTCGAAGCCTGGGAAGTCGAGCTGGACTTCGCTCGGTGCCACAGGGCGAACGCCGGTCAGCTGGCGCGGTGAGCGAAGACCGCCATGGAAAAGCTGGAGGATGGACAAGGACCCAGAGGCGCGCCCCAGCGCCGCAAATCTAGCCAACCCGGGGATGTGCCGATCACTGAAGCAGCCAAGCTGACCGTGAAAGGCCTTTGCGTCTTCCCGCACATGGCTTGCTGCGCTCACCAGAATGCCGAACCCGCCCTCAGCGCGCATGCGCAGCCACTCGAGCTCCGTGTCGCTGATGACGCCATCGTCGTGGCTCTGCTGGTTGGTCATCGGCGCGAGCACCAGGCGATTTCGGGTGCTGACACCGTTGGCGAAGCGGAATGCGCTCGATCGTAAGGATGAGTTCATCTCGTCAAGAGGGTCGGGTTGCATGGATCTCTCAGCCGGGTGGATTGAGCGCGGCGAGCACGCGTCGAGGGTTCAAGGGCATGTCGCGCAAGCGCGCGCCGGTCGCGTCTGCCAGCGCGTTGGCCAGCGCCGCGGCGGCCGGTCCTTGCCCTGCTTCGGCCACGCCCAGAAAAGGCTGGCCCGGACGGTCGACGATCTCTACGTCGATGGCGCGGGGCACATCGGAGAAGCGATGGATTGGATAGGCGCTCCAGTCGAAGCCGGTGCGCAGGCCGTCGTCGAAGCCCGCCTCTTCCGCCGTGGTCCAGCTGAGGGACTGAATGACGGCGCCTTCGATCTGGTTGCGGATGCCATCCGGGTTGACCTGTTGGCCGCAATCGACCGCACACACCACTCGGCGAACGATGATTCGACCCGTGTCTCGCTGCACCTCGATCTCCATCATCACCGTGCAGTACGCACCGAGGTTCTTGTATCGGGCGAATCCCATTCCGCAGCCGATCACACCGTTTCCACGTGGTCGGGACGCCCAGCCGAAGCGGCGCGCCGCAGCCGTCATGACGTCGCGCGCGCGTGCGTCCTGCATGTGGGCCAGGCGCAGCGCCAGCGGATCGGTCTTCGCAAGCCGGGCGAGTTCGTCGAACATGCATTCGATCGAGAAGACATTCAGATGCGCACCAAGCGAGCGCAGCGCCGAGACCCGCGCCGGCATGTCCTTGACGAAGTGATAGGTCACCTGCATGTTGCCAAGGCTGTAGAGCGGGTTCGAATTGCGACTGCCATCCCCCTCGGGCATGGGGATCGGCTTGCCTTCGGGCACCGGAAACGCCGGGCTGACCTCCTGACCGGCGACGACGCCCCCGGCGCCGACCGGGCGGTTGTTGTGCGGGTTGCTCCACACCTCGTAGCGCCAGGAGACGATGCGGTTCTGCGAGTCCAACGACGCGGCCACCTCGGTCACCATGCCGGGCCCCAGCGGTTCCCAGCCCTGCTCCTGTTCGCGCATCCATTGCAGGCGGATCGGACGGCCGGGCACCGCGCGTGCGATCAGCGCCGCGTCGGCTGCCACGTCGTCCGCGCCGTTCTGGCCGTAGCAGCCCGAGCCCTCGACATGGACGGTATGCACCTTGTCGAACGGCATGCCCAGCAAGTCGGCCACCACACGCCGCACGTCGAAGATTCCCTGGCTGTGGCTCCACACCGTCATGACGCCGTCCTTGAACAGCGCCACGGCGCAGGACGGACCGATCGACCCGTGGTGCAGCCAGGGCCGGGTGTAGCGGGCCCGGGCGCTATGGACGGCCGGCGCGGCAGCGTCGCGCGTTGACAGGATCTCGATGTCGCGCCGGGGCAGCTGCTGCAGCGTGGCGGCTGGGTCCATGGCTGTCGGCGCGGCAGCCGGTGGATCGATGCCGCCGGCCTGCAAGATGCGCATCGCCTGGATCGACTTCCACTCGTTCTCGGAAACGACCGCCATGAAGTCCGCGCTCTGCACCAGCTGCGCGATGGCCTTTGCACGGGCCAGCGTGGCGCCGTCGATCGGCTTCAACCGTGTGCCGTGGCTCGGGCCACGCACCACGCGCGCATGCAGCATGCCGGACATGTGTATGTCCTGCACATAGGCGGCGCCGCCGGTGAGCTTGGCCGGGATGTCGATGCGCGGCAGCGACCGCCCCATGGTCCGGAAGGTCGACGGCTCCCGAAGGGGCGCATTGGCCAGCGCGGGAACATGCATCGACAAGCCTGCAGCCAGCTCCCCGTACGACAGCCGGCGTCCGTCGGGCGCCTTCATCTGCCCGTCCCCGCTGGTGACGACTTTGGCCACGGGCATCGACCACCGCGATGCGGCAGCCTGGCTCAACAGGAGGCGGACGCTGGCTGCCGCGTTGCGAATGGCCGTTCCGCTGTCTTGCATCGAGTGGCTACCGGCCGTGAGGCCCTCGTCCGGCGTGCGCGCGGTGTCGGCGGTCACGAGGGTGATGCGGTCCGGCCCCACGTCCAGTTCCTCGGCGGCAAGCTGCAGCAAGGCGGTGCGGATGCCCTGGCCCAGCTCGACCTTGCCGGTGAAGACGGTGATGGCGCCGTTCGCATCGATCCGGATCCAGGCATCGAGCCAGGGGATGCGCTTGAGATCGCCGGGAAGATCGGGCGCCACGATCCCTGGTGCGGCACCGCCTTCGCCCCCGCCCGCCAGCTGGGCCAGCGAGCGCCCTGCGAGTGAGAAGCCCACCACCAACGCGCCTGCCGAATGAAGGAAGGCACGGCGCGGCATCGTCGAGGCGAGATCCCGGCTCATCGCGACGCCCTTCCGCCCGCACGCATCATTTCAGCAGCGCGCCGCACGGCCCGCAGGATGCGCATGTGGGTGCCGCATCGGCACAGGTTGGGCTGCATGTGCGCCCGGATCTCGTCGTCGCTCGGTGACGGGTTGCGGTCCAGCAAGGCCTGCGCCCGCATGATCATGCCGGCGATGCAGTAGCCGCACTGCGCGGCCTGCTCTTCGGCAAAGGCCTGCTGCACTACGCCCGGCCGCTCGGCCGTTCCCAGCCCCTCCACCGTCCGGATGGCGCGGCCCTCGAGCGCGCCGGCCGGCGTGACGCATGAGAACACCGCGCGACCGTCGACCTGCACCGTGCACGCACCGCACTGGCCGAGCCCGCAGCCGTACTTGGCACCATGCAGCGCCAGGTCGTTTCGAAGCACGTACAGCAGCGGGGTGGACGGATCGGCCTCGACGGCACGCTCGGCCCCGTTGATTTGCAAACGAAGTGTCATGGCGAGCTCCTGTCCTTGCGAACCTTGGCAACCGTGCGCTCCAAGTCGGGCCAGGGGGGCCGTTCGGTGTAACGGGCGCGCGCGTAGGCGGCTACCGCGGCGATCTGCGCATCGCTCAGCGTGTCCCCGTACGCCGGCATCAGCGGGCGTTCGTCGGTGGTGGGCGTGCGCAGGCCCGAGAGGATGGCCATCACCGCGTTGCGCGCACTGTCCGACTTCAGGGCCGTCAAGTCCGCCATGCCCGCGCGGCCGGCGCGCAGCATCGAGGCGCCCGTGGCGTGACAGCCGGCGCAGGCACCGGCGAACACCGTCGAGCCGAGCGGTTGGACGCGCGCTGCCAAGTCGATGTTCTCGACGATCGGCCTGGGCAGAGCGTGCTGTGGGGGCAGCGAAGCCGACGACGGTGCACCCGCCGGATGCATCCGCTCGTCGATGTAGACCGCGATGGCGCGAACATCTTCGGGCGCTGCCTGGCCCAGGGCGTGCGCGACCGGCCCCATCGGCCCCACGGCGACGCCGTGCTCGGGGTGCGCACCCTCGCGCAGGTAGCGGTAGAGCGCGTCCGCATTCCAACGGTCGGCGGCCGGGTTCGTGGCATCGAGCGCAGGGGCGTCCCAGCCCTCGGCCAGCCCGCCGGCAAATGGCGTCTTCCATTGCTCCGCGCCCAGCACGTTGCGTGGCGTATGGCAGCCGCCGCAATGCCCGAGCCCCTCCACCAGATAGCCGCCTCGGTTCCATTCCGCGCTGCGCGCGGGAACGGGTCGGAAAGGCTCGTTGCGCAGGAAGAGCATCTTCCAGCCTGCCAGCAATGGCCGGAACCCCAGCGGCGGGATGAGTTCATTCCGCGGCGCACGCTGCTCGACGGCGCCGCGCGTCATCAAGAATGCGTAGATGGCGGCCAGGTCCTCGTCGTCGATCTTGTGGAAGTGCTCGTAAGGCAGGGCGGGGTACAGGTGCTCTCCGTTGCGCGCCACCCCTTCGCGCATGGCGCGCCGGAAGGCGTCCAGCGACCAGTGGCCCATGCCCGTGCGTTCGTCGGGCGTCAGGTTGGTGGCATAGAGCGTGCCGAACGGCGTGGCCAGTGCCCGGCCACCTGCGAAGGGCTTGCCCCCTTCGGCGGTGTGGCAGACCACGCAGTCGCCCACAGCGGCAAGGCGGGCGCCGCGCTGCACCTGCTCGCTCGAGAAGCTGTCGGGCGCAGGACGCGCAATGGGCGCGATCTCGCTGCGCAGGCTGAGTGCCCACGCGCCAATCGCGCTCAGCAGAACGAGGCCTACCAGCGCGGCCGCCAGCCGTGCCCATGCGATACCCCTGGGCTGGGTCGGCGAACGCCGGGAGAAAATTGTCTTCACGCTCACGTGACGGTCCTTGTGGTGCAGTGCTACGCCGAGTTGGCGGATCCGGCCGAGGCCGAAGCCCGGCAGGCGATGTGTCACTGTCGCGGCATTGCGCTTCGGCGCGATGTCGGCGCTCGGTGCACCCTTACAGATGAAACACGGCTCACAGCGGCAGCGCCGGCGTGCCGTAGCGCACCGAATGATCGTGATGAACCGGCCCACTTGGAAAGGACGTTTTTTCTCAGACCGACGGACCGGACGTGTCCGAACAAAAGCCTGTGCAATGGCCGTGGTACGGCGCAAGGCGCCAGATCTGTGTGACCGCCCAAGTCTGGAATCCTCCTAAATATTGTCCTTTCCCGTCATGGAAGCGTCATCGAACATCGCCGGCCGTTCCCAACCTTCGAGCGTGTGCTCATGACCTCTCATCCACTCATCTGCCGAGCCATCCCATTGAAACGACTTAGCGTCGGTGGTGTGCGATGGGCGTTGGCCGCCGCGCTGCTGGCCGGCACGACGGCGCAAGGCCAAAGCGCCTACCCCAGCCGCCCGATCTCGATCGTCATCGGCTATCCGGCAGGCGGCAGCGTCGACGCCGTCGGGCGTGCCGTGGCCGACGGCCTCGGAAAGCAGCTGGCTGCCACCACCGTCATCGAGAACGTGGGCGGCGCAGCCGGCGCCATCGGCGTGCAGCGCGTCGTCGGCGCCGCACCGGACGGGCAGACACTGGTCTTCGGCTCTAGCAGCGAGTTCGTCGCAACGCAGCTGCTCAACCCTTCGCAGAAGTACGACGCTGCCAGGGACCTCGTCGCCATCGGATATGTCGGCTCCATACCGCTGGTGCTGGTCGCCTCGACACGAAGCGGCGTGAAGACACTGGACCAGTTCGTCTCGACCGTGAAGGCCAATCCGGGCGAGTTCAGCTACGGCACCTCGGGCGTCGGCTCGATGCTTCACTTCTCGGGCGAGCTGGTGAAACGGCAAGGCGGCCTGTCGATCCTTCACATTCCCTACCGGGGTGCCAGCGGAATCGCCAGCGACCTGGCGGGTGGTGCGATCGAGTTCGCATTCCTCGGCCCCGGAGCAGCCCAGCCCTTCATCGATGCGGGCCGCATCGTGCCGCTCGCCGTGACGAGTTCGCAGCGGATCCCGCTGCTCCCGTCGGTCCCGGCATTGGGCGAGCATCCGGCGCTCAAGGGCTATGACCTCGTGGCCTGGTACGCACTGATGGCGCCACGCAAGACACCGCCTGAGATCGTGAGCAAGCTGCAGGTCGCGCTCAAGGGCGCATTGCAGGACCCGAGCGTTCGGCAGCGGCTGGAGCAGGTCGGTGTGGCCGTCGGGCGCGGCGATGAAGCTCTGGCTTCGATCATGGCCAAGGATGCGGCCCAGTACCGGCGCATCGTCGAGTTCGCGGGCATGCGCGAGTAGCCGCGGCTCACGGCTGCACGGGGAGGGCGACGTGGTGCTGAAGAAATTCAAGCATTGCCTGCACCTTGCGTGAATGACGCCGATTCGGAAGGTATGCGGCATGCACGCTGATCGTCTGGGCAAACGGGTTGACGTTGTAGTCCTCGAACAGGCGTTGAAGGCGACCCGCAACCACATCCTGCTCGATCAACCACTGCGGCAACAGCGCAATCCCCAAGCCGCCGAGGACCGCTTCGCGCAACACATCCGAATTGTTCGCGGACAGCCGCCCGTTCACCTCGACGCCCTGGACGCCACCCGCCCCACTGAACGACCAACGCTGGGGTCCTGCCCGGTACGCGAAGAGCACGCATTCGTGCTGACTCAACGCGCCAGGCTCGACTGGCAGGGGATGGCGCTGGAGGTACGCGTGACTGGCGACCACGTAGCGATGGTGGTCTGCCAGTGGCTTGACGATGAGATGGGGCTGCTTCTCGGGCGAGCCGATGCGCACGGCAACATCGATGCGCTCGGCGGCCAGGTCGACGTATTCGTCAGAGAGCACCAGCTCGAGCGACACGCGGGGGTGGCTTTCCAGAAAGCGAGCGATGTGCGGGCCAACGCACAGGCGCCCGAAGGTGACCGGCATCGACACGCGAAGCGGGCCGACCGCCTCGGCGCCCGTGTCGGCCACCGCCACATCCGCCTCCTCGAGGTCAGAGAGCACGCGGCTGACATGCTCCAGGTAGGCGGAGCCGGCGTCGGTGAGCGTCACCTGCCGCGTAGTGCGCGTGAGCAAGGCGCTGCCGAGCGACGCCTCCAGTGCATCGAGCAGGCGGGTCAGCGACGACGTGGCGACGCCAAGGCGCCGCGCCGCTTTGGAGAAGCCGCCTGTCTCGGCCACCTCCTTGAATGCCCGAAGGGCGAGCAGTTTGTCCATCAGTCCATTGCGGCCAGCGCATTGCTGCGTTGCAAACAGGCCGTATTCATTATTGATCTTGCAAAGCCTACAGTGACCCAAGTGCTCAACGCAAGGACTCAAACGCATGGACTCCCTCGAAATTTTCATCACGTCCGATTTCATCTGCCCCTGGTGCTGGATCGGCCATCGACACCTCAAAACAGCCATGGCTGAAGTCAACCCGCCGGGTGCGACTCTTCGGTATCTCCCCTATGAACTCAACCCCACGCTGCCGCCCCAAGGTGTTGACCGGAAGGCCTACCGCAGCGCCAAGTTCGGCAGTTGGGCGCGCTCCCAGGCGATGGACTCGGAGGTGACGCTGGCAGGAAGGCGCGCTGGTCTGACTTTCCACTACGAGCGCGTCAGCCTGACGCCGAACACCCGGCTGGCCCATCGCCTGATGCACTTCGCCCAAGCCAGGGACCCGGGGCCTCGCAGCGAGGCCCTGTTCGAAGCGATCTTCTCGGCCTACTTTTCCGAAGGGCGCGACATCGGGGCCGCAGAGGTGCTCGCAACGCTCGCCGCGCAAGCGGGCTTCGATGCCGACGAGGCTCGGGCCTATCTGGCAACGACCGCCGGTGATCGCGAAGTCGAAGAAGCTGAACGCGAGGCTCGGCGTGCGGGCATTCAAGCCGTGCCGGCGCATCGTCTGGCAGGGATCGCGGTGAGCGGCGCCCAACCCGCTTCGGTGTTCGCCCATGTCCTGCGTGAGCTGGTGGATGCCGACACGTCACCCGCGGAGGCGTTATGAACCGCAAGCCACGCGCGCTCGTCATCGGAGGGTCGCTCAGCGGGCTCTTCACGGCCACAACCCTGCGCGCGATCGGATGGGACGTCGACGTCTTCGAACGCTCGCCCAACGAGTTGGACAGCCGCGGCGGCGGCATCGTGCTGCAGGGCGACGTGCTGGCCGCGTTCGACTTCGCCGGAATCCGCACGGGCAGCGGGCTGGGCGTGCAGTCCGGCGACCGCATCTATCTGAACCGGGCGGACGAGGTCATCAGCCGCACCTACATGCCGCAGACGCAAACGTCCTGGAACATGCTCTACGCGACCATGAGGGCGCACCTGCCGGCAGCAGTGGTGCATGCGGGAGAGCGCTTCGTGCGTTTCGAGCAGAACGCCGACCAGATCACCGCTCATTTCGCCAGCGGGCGCGTCGAGCGAGGCGACCTGCTGATCGGAGCCGACGGCGCGCGCTCCGCCGTTCGCGAACAGGTAATGCCGGGGCGCCATCCCCGCTACGCGGGCTACGTGGCGTGGCGCGGGCTGGTCCCAGAAGCGGAGCTGTCGCCGGCTGCGGCCGAGGTGCTTGCCGGAACCTTTGCCTTCCAGCAAGGCGAAGATCACCTGCTGCTGGAATACCTCGTCCCGGGTGACAACCGTTCGGTTCAGGCGGGCGAGCGGCGTTGGAACTGGGTGTGGTACCGCAAGGCCGAGCCGATGCAGGAACTGCCTTCGCTGATGACCGACCGGTTCGGAGCCCGCCATGCCTTCTCACTGGCGCCGGGCTTGATGAAGGACGAGGACATCACCCGGCTCAGGCACGCCGCGTCGGACCAGCTGGCACCGACCTTTCAGGCGCTGGTGCATGGCACGCGTGAGCCGTTTGCGCAGGCCATCCTGGACCTGCAGGTCGAGAAGATGGTGTTCGGCCGCGCCGTCCTGCTGGGGGACGCAGCCTTCGTCCCGCGTCCGCACACCGCCGGAAGTACCGCCAAGGCCGCAGCCAATGCGCTCACCCTGGCCATGATTCTCAAATCGGCGAACACGCGCATCGATCTGGCGCTCGCGAGCTGGCAGAAGCTGCAACTGCGCGAAGGCCTGGCCATGACGGCCTGGGGCATGCGCATGGGAGACCAGATCATGGGTCTGCCACACCCCCAGAGGGCCGGCATGCCGGCAGGGCTTTGAGCCCGGGCGCTGACCATGAAGCCGAGTACGCCAACGCTGACCCTGCATTACATCTACGAGCCTTTCTGCGCACGCAGCTACGGTGCGGCTCCGCTCGTCGAGAGCGCTTTGGCGGTGTCACGCGCACGCGTCGTGACCCACGGCACGGCGCCTAAGCCCCGCCTCGGCTCCATGACCCATTCCCTGGCCATGCGGGAACTCGCCTTGCGACACAAGATTGAGTTTCTGGAGGAAGCGCGTCAGCCCTTCGGCAGCGCTTACCAGCAAGGGGTGCTCTCGTGCGATGCATCGGCCGACATCTGCCCACCGGCAGCGGCCATGCTCGCTGCCGAGCGCGTTGCCGCAGCGGGCTGGCCGATGCTGCGGCGTTTGCAGGCAGCGTACTTCGTCGACGGGCGCTGCATTGCTGAGCGATCCGAAGTCCGTCGGCTGGGAGAAGAAATCGGCATCGGCATTGCGGCCTTCGACCGCGCCATCGACGAAGCCGTGGGCGGCCTGCCGGAGCACGTCGCGCAGACCCGCGAGCTCCTTGCCGACCTCAAGGGCGAGGGCTACCCGACTCTGGCCGTGGGGATTGGGGCGCACCTCTTCAAGTTGCCGGTCGACCGATTCATGGGACAGCCGACGATGTTCCGCCACGCGCTCGAGGGGCTCGCGGCTTCGGCCTGACGACGGCGTGGTCCAGTTCGTCTCGACGCGCGGATTTTGACAGCATGGTCGGGCCAAGCCGGATGGCACCCTTCGATGCCTGGGCGATTTCGCGAACCCGCTCGAGCAGAAGCTCATTGAACCGAGCGAAGGCAAGACTCATCGGACGATCGATGCGGTGCGCCAAAAATCGTGCGACATGCGCGTCGCGAACCGGTCCGCCTGGAAATTCGCCAGACTGCACCGCGCTTCCGATGGCCGAGTAAGGCGACACATGCGATCCGACACCCCGAAGTACCAAGTCCTTGATGAGCGACAGCGCTTCAGCCTCAACGACGACTTTGGCCTGTCCTCCAGCGCGCGCGATCTCGGACTCAACGAGCTGACGCAACGTATTGGCACGGCTCGGCTGCACCAATTCACGTTTTCCGATTTCCGCAAAATCGAACGCGCGACGCCTTACGCCGGATCGCACTCGTGAGCCAGGTGGATCGAGCAACCAGAGCGCCTCATCGAACAAATGCGTCGTGACGAGCAACTGATTTGATTCGCTACCGGTCAGCAGTGCGACATCGAGGCGATCCGCTAGTAGACCGTCGCGAAGCGAGTGGCTGTAGCCCTCCTGCAGGCTCAGCACGACACGCGGATAGCGCGAACGAAAAAGGCCGACGGTGGAGCCAATGAGCAGGTCACCCAGCGAGGGCGGAAAGCCGATTCGCAAGGTCCCCGAGACTTCCGACGCAGAGGCAGCAACGTCGGCCCGGGTCTGATTGAGCAAGCGGAACATGGCTCCGGCTCCTTCGCTGAGGCGGACCCCCGCAGCGGTCGGCTCGGCACCGCGGCTATGGCGCAGCAACAGTTGCACGTCGAGCTCCTCTTCGAGCATGCGCACCTGGCGGGTGATGGCCGGTTGAGCGATGTGCAGGGCGGCCGCTGCGCGCGTGAAGCTGCGGAGCTCTACCACCTTCAGGAAATACCGCAGCTGGACAAGATCCATCTCATCTCCATCACGAATCGGTATCGATCTTATCTACAAGAAGTATTTTCCTTATGGCTGGGGAATTTCTAGGATTCCCTTCCAAGAACTGACAAGGAGACTTCGGATGACTGCCACCCGTGAGAAGGGCGATCGCGCCGCCGACGCCGCGCAGGACATGACCATTGAGTGGGACGTGCCCATCGTCATGGACGACGGCCAGACGCTTCGCGCAGACGTATTTCGACCACCCGGACCCGGCCGCCATCCTGTATTGCTGTCATACGGTCCATATGGAAAAGGCCTGTCTTTCCAGGAGGGCTACCCGACCGCCTGGGAGATCATGGTGAGGGACCATCCCGATGCGGCGCAAGGCTCTTCCAACCGCTACCAGAACTGGGAGGTGGTCGACCCGGAGAAGTGGGTGGGCTTCGGCTACGCCTGCGTACGCGTCGACTCTCGTGGCGCAGGCCGCTCCCCAGGCATGATGGACCTGCATTCCGATCGCGAAACGCGGGACCTGCTGCAGTGCATTGAATGGGCGGCAGCACAGACGTGGTCGAACACGCGAATAGGTTTGACCGGCGTGTCTTACTACGCGAGCAATCAATGGCGCGCCGCCGCTCTCCAGCCGCCGCATCTTGCAGCCATCTGCGTCTGGGAGGGATACAACGACCGTTACCGGGAGTCGGCTCGGCATGGTGGAATTCTCTGCACATTCACTCGCAACTGGCAGGACATGCAGGTGGTGTCTGTTCAGCACGGACGCGGCGATCGCGGGCCGCGCAGCGCCGTCACCGGCGAACTGGTTTGCGGCCCCGAGACCTTGAGCGAGGAAGACCTGGCCGCGTTGCGTACCGATCTGTGGGGTGAGCTCAGCAGCCGCAAGCTGGTCGACGGTTATTACGAGGCGCGCACCCCCCGGCTCGAGGACATCCGGGTGCCTCTGCTGTCCGCAGCCAACTGGGGCGGACAAGGGCTGCACAGTCGAGGCAACATCGAAGGCTTTCTTCGCGCGGGCAGTGCGCAGAAATGGCTAGAAGTGCACGGTGGGTCCCACTGGGCGGGCTTCTACACGGCGCGCGGCATCGAACTGCAACGGCGGTTCTTCGATCACTTCCTGAAGGGTGAGCCTAACGGCTGGGACGCGACGCCTGCCGTACAACTGCAGATTCGTCACGCCGATGGTCATTTCAACCACCGAAACGAGTCGGCATGGCCCCTCCCGCGCACGAGATGGACCCGTCTGTACCTCGATGTGCAAACGCTGGCGCTGACCCCCAACCCGCCCCTTCACGCCGGGAGCCGCGACTACGCGACCTTGGGCGACGGACTGACCTTCATCTCGGCGCCGATGTCGGAGGCCACCGAGATCACCGGACCCTCTGCCGCGCGCCTGCGTGTGGCCTCCAGTACCGAGGACCTCGATCTCTTCATCGTGCTGCGCCTCTTTTCTCCCGAGGGCGCCGAGGTGACCTTCCAGGGTGCACTCGATCCCCATACCCCGCTGGGGCAGGGTTGGCTTCGTGCGTCGCATCGCAAGACCGATCCGGCCCGCAGCCAGCTCTGGCGCCCTTTCCACACACATGACGTCGAAGAACGCCTGACAGCCGGCGTTCCGGTGAGCGTCGACGTGGAGATCTGGCCGACCTCGATCGTCGTTCCTGCAGGCTACCGCCTCGGACTGACCGTTCGCGGCAAGGACTACGAGTTCGAAGGTCCCGCCGCGACCTTGTCCAACATGAAGAATCCAATGCGAGGTTGTGGGCCGTTCGTGCACGACGACCCCGACGACCGCCCGCCTGCGATCTTCGACGCAACCGGAACGCTGTACGTCGATCCGTCCGATCCAGCGTTCCTGCTTTTGCCCATCATTCCGAACAACGAACCAGGAGACCAGCCATGACAACCAGACGCCAACTCATTGCCGCGCTCATCGGCACTGCTGCGACATCGACCGTGACGGCCGCGCTCGCCCAAAGTCAGGCAGTCCGCTTCCCGGACCGACCCGTACGCATCGTGGTGCCGTTTCCCGCCGGCGGAAACTCTGATGCGATCGCCCGCACGATCGCGCTGCAGCTGTCGCAAATCTGGAAGCAACCCGTGGTAGTCGACAACAAGCCTGGAGCAGACACTTTGATCGGGACCTCAGATGTGGTCCGCGCCCCTGCCGTTGGCTACACGATCCTCAGCAATATCTCGCTGGTCGTGCAGAACTCGTTCACGAAGAAGATGCCGTTTGACACGTTCAAGGAACTGAAGCCGCTCATTGCCGCCACCGAGACACCGATGTACTTTGTGGTCGGTCGCCCGGAGAAAACCGGGGCCATGCCGCAGACGCTGGACCAGTTCATCCGCAGCGCGAAGGCCGGTCCAGGCACACTTTCCTTCGGCTCCTTTGGCAACGGTTCGACGGGTCATCTGCTGTTGCTCGCCCTGGAAAAGTCGGCAGCCATTGAGATCACCCACGTGCCTTTCAAGGGCAACAGCGACGTCATCGTCCAACTGCTCAACGGGCAAGTCTCTTCCTCCTTTTTGCCCTACAGCGCCATCGCACCTCATCTGCCATCGGGAAAGCTAAAGATTCTTGCCGCCACCGGCGAGCAACGGCCTCCCCTCTCGCCCGACATCCCGACCTTCGAAGAACTTGGCGTCAAGGGCTTCACTTCGTCTCAGTGGAACGGATTTTTCGTCTCTGCAAAGACACCTGCCGCGGTCTTCCAGAAGCTCTCCGTGGATATGAACGCCGCCATTCGCAGCCCGGAGGTGGCGGCCAAGCTCAAGACCTTGGGCTTAACCCCTGCGGGCGGGACGCCTGAACGGTTCCAGACGATGATCGACAAGGACGCCAATCTGATCCGCGCCGCGTTGAAGGATGGTCATCTCCAAGCGAACTGAGCCTCCGGGGCAGAACATTGGGTCTCGTGGGTGCGGCGCCGGTGCACGCCGTGCATAGGCGCCCGATCTGCCCTATACCGCGCAGTAACGCTCTTGAATGGCCGAGTCCCTGAGCATCTCCTGGGCCGTGCCCTGGTAAACGATGTCGCCTTGGTCCAGGATGTACGCCCGGTCAGCAATCCGCAGCGCAAGATCAACGTTCTGTTCGATCAGCAGGATGGTGACGCCCGACTTCTTCAACGCTGAAAAGTAGGCAAACATCTCGTCGACGAGCACCGGCATGATGCCTTCCGACGGTTCGTCGAGCAAGACGAAGCGGGGCTTCGCTGCCACTGCGCGTGCGATCGCGAGCATCTGCTGCTCACCTCCCGACATCGTGGTTGCTGCCTGGTCCAGTCGCTCCTTGAGCCGAGGGAAGGTCTCGGCAATCTCTTCGATGACGTCGCTTTCTTTGCGGCGCAACGGCGACGACAGCAGACCCAGCCTGATGTTCTCGCGAACGGTCAGTCCGGCGACGATGCGGCGCTCTTCCGGCACGTAGGCCAGCCCACGGGCAAATCTTGCATGAGCCGGCAGGCCGACCAACTCCTCGCCGTCGAACCGGATCGACCCGCGAACCTTGGACATGAGACCGGCCACGCTTTTGACTGTCGTGGTCTTGCCTGCGCCGTTGCGCCCGATGAGGCAGACGAGTTCGCCCTGCTCCACATCCAGGTCGATGCCTTGCAGCACGTGGCTCGGACCGTACCAGGCGTGAAGGTCCTTGATTTCCAGAAATGCCATGGGATTCTCCGATTCGCTAGTGTTGGCCTTGGCCGAGATAGACACGTCGAACCATCTCGTTGCCTCGGATATCGTCGGGTGTTCCTTCTGCGATGAGTTCGCCGTGATGCAGAACAACGAGGCGTTCGCTGATGCTCATCACCATCTTCATCTTGTGTTCGACCAGCACCACTGTGCGCTCACCGACGAGCTTGCGGATCAGGTCCATCATCACGCGCGTTTCTTCAGGGCTCATGCCGGCGGTGGGCTCATCCATGAGCAATAGCCGCGGTCGGGCGGCAAGCGCCACCGCGATCTCCAGAGCCCGCTGCTGGCCATGCGCCAGCTCCCGAGCAGGCCTCTGTGCACAGTCGGCCAGCCCCACGGTGTCAAGCAGTGCCATGGCTTCTTCGGTGAGCCCTTGGAGCAGAGCTCTCCTGCGCCAGAGCCCGTAACGCGACACATGCGCCTGCAGCCCGATGCGCACGTTTTCCAACGCGGTGAAGTTTGGAAATAGGTTCGTGATCTGAAACGACTTGGCGATTCCGATGTGCGCGAATTGGTGTGGCGACGTACCGGTGATGTCATTGCCTTGAAACAGCACTCGTCCATCGGACGGCCGCAACGCGCCGGACAGGATGTTGAAGAAGGTGCTCTTGCCTGCGCCGTTGGGCCCAATGATGGAGGTCAAGATGCCAGGCTGGATGCGAACGTTGACGTCTTTCAGCGCGGTGAACCCCTGAAAGCGCATGCCCACGCCGCGGGTCTCGATGACGGGATCAGCGGTCATGGTTCAGCCTTTCGAGCAGGGTGCCCCATACACCCTTCGGGAAGAAGAGCACGAAGAAGATGAACACGATGCCGACGTAGAGCTGCCAATGCTCTGTCCATGCCGAAGCCGTGTCCTGGATCAACAGGAGCAGCGCTGCTCCCACGAACGGGCCGAAGTATGTGCCCATGCCACCCAGCAGGCACAGCATCACGACCATTCCCGAGGTCGCGTAGTGCAAGGTCTCGATCGGCACGCTCGACAGATGGATCGCGTTGAGCGCGCCGGCCAGCGCGCAAAAGCCAGCGGACAGAACGAAGGACAGTAGTTTGGTGCGCTCGACGTCAAAGCCGCAGGCGCGTGCGCGGGCTTCGTTCTCGCGAACAGCTTCGATGGCACCGCCAAACGGTGACGCGAGGATTCGGGAGAGCACGGCCATGGCAACCATGACGAAGGCAAAGACGAAGTAGTACTTCTGCATCGGATTGAGCAGATCGAGCTTCAGGCCCAGCAGCGACACCTCGCTCACGTTCACGCCGCGCAGTCCGTTCTCTCCGCCAGAGGCCGGCAGCTGGTAGATGAGGAAGTACACGCATTGCGACAGGGCCAGCGTGACCATCGCGAAATAGATGCCGCGCGTGCGGATGGCCAGCAGGCCCATGGCGAGCGCCACTACGCATCCAGCCACGATGGCGAGGGGGATGGCCAGCCACCAGGCGGTGCCGTGCTGAGCGATGAGGATGCCGGCGGTATAGGCTCCGACGCCAAGGAACGCGGCATGTCCGAAGGACAGCAAGCCGGTATATCCGAACAGCAGGTTAAAGCCCACTGCATAGAGGCCGTAGATCAGGATGTTGATGGCCAGCGACTGATAGGGCATCAGCCACGGGAACACGGCAAGGACGACAAAGGTCGCAGCAATCCGGTGCTTGGCGATCGCCCGGAGGGCCCTTCTCGCAGGATGCCTTGTGCCGATTTCAATCGGCGGCGCTGCAGCTTTTATGGTGGTGGTCATATGTTTCCTTGGTGGAGATGCGCGCTCAAGCCATCAGGCCGGCACGACCGAAGAGACCCTGCGGACGCACCAGCAGCACGCCGGCCATTAGTACAAACATCGAGACCTTGGCGGCCTCCGGGAAGAACAGCACCGCGAGGCTTTCGACAACACCGACGAGCAGCCCGGCGACCACGGCGCCCATGAGAGACCCCATGCCGCCGACGACCGTGACGACGAAAGCGACGGTCAGCACCGAAGTCCCCATCTCGGGCGAAACGCCCTGCAGCGGCGCAGACAAAACTCCGGCCAGCGCGGCGATGCCGGTACCCATTCCGAAGACGAGGAGCCAGACGCGCGACACGTCGATGCCGAGCACGCGGACGATCACTGGGTCGCGTGCGCCGGCCCGAACGATCAGTCCGAAGGACGTACGTTCGATCAACAGCCAGAGTCCGAGCAGAAGGGCTGCGACCACGGCGATGACGAAGAGACGGTAGGTCGGGAAGTCGGCGAAGCCGAGGCTGACAGACCCCTGAAGGAGTTCCGGCGTGTCGAAGGGCAGACCGGACTTCCCGAACCCGATACGGACGCCTTCCACCATGATGTACGCCAGGCCGAAGGTGAGCAGCAACGGATAGTCGATACCTCTACCGTAGAGCGGTCGGATCAACCATCGCTCGCACACCATCCCGACGGCAGCGACAGCCAGCGGCGCGAGTACCAGCGCGGCCCAGAAGCTGCCGGTCTGCTCCGCGGCGAACACGCCGACATAAGCACCGAGCATGAAAAAGGCGCCATGCGCGAAGTTGACGACGGTCAACATTCCGAAGATGAGCGACAGGCCGACAGCCAGCAGCACGTAGATTGCACCGAGCGCGAGGCCTGTGAAAACCTGCAGCGCGAGCAGTTGGGGGGTGATTCCGTCCATGAGGAGTCCAGAGATTTGCAAGCGATGGCGCCCGCGCTGTTACTTGAAGCCCAATTCCTGGCAGGAGCGAAGCAGCTTTTCGCTTGCGGGCTCGACGTGAATGACGCGGAAGACGTCGGCCGGGTCCTTCACGTCCTTGGCTTTGGATTCGATGACCATCACCGATTGCACCGACTGCTGGTCGCAGCCACGGTAGTACTGCGTGCCCTTGTACGTGTCGTACTTCAGCGTCCGCAACGATGTCGCGACCTTCTCGGTGTCTGTAGACCCGGCGGCCTTCACCGCGAGCAGCAGCGATTTCACCGCGGAGTACGCCATCGCACCGTAGTCGGATGGATAGCGCCCGTCGTTCAGTGCGCGGAAGCTGGCATTGAAGGTCTTGGCGGAAGCGGTCCCGTCCTGGATTCCCCAGAAGTACTGCGTCCCGCCGATCACGCCGTCGTAGACCGAAGGACCGCCGGAGACGCGAGCGGTGTAGGTCAGGATCGGTGTCATGAAGCGCATCGATTTCTTCATGCCGAAGTCGGCGGCCTGCTTGATGGCAACCTGGTTGTCTCGTCCGAAGTTGTTGAAGACCAGAACATCGGGCTTCATGGCCTGCAGACGCGGCAGGAAGGTGGAATAGTCCTGATGGCCTAGCGGGTGTTTGACCTCCCCTACCACCTCGGCGCCGACCTCCTTCGCAACACGCGTGAATCCACGCGTCATCTCCTGTCCATAGGCGTAGTCAGCGGTGAGAAACGCGATGCGCATCCCCTTCTTGAAGACGAAGTGGCCGAGAGCCTGGGTTGTCATGTGCGGGTTGAGCGCCTCGTGAAAGGTGTAGGGGCTCGCATCCGCCGCCTCGTTGATGGCGTCGGACTGGCTGATCGAGACGTAGATGACCTTGCGTTGGCGCGTCACGTTGTTGATCGACAGCTGCGTCGCCGCCGAGAGCCCTCCGACGATGAAGTTCGCGCCGTCCTTCTCCAGCAATTCGAGCGTTCGCGTGGCGGCTTCGCCAGGATTGAGCTTGTCGTCGCGCACCAGCAATTCGGCCCGTCGTCCTGCCAACCCACCCGCATCGTTGAACTCCTTGACCGCGAGTTCGGCGTTCTTCGCCTGGTCCTTGGCCTCGGCGCCATAGGGACCGGTCAAGGGGATCGGCAGTCCGATCTTGATCGGCGCGCTCTGGGCCTGAGCCAAGCCAGCCGCCGAGACCAACGCTACGGTGGTGAAGGCCAGCATTAGCCGGCGAGGTGGGACGTGACAACGTGGGTGCATGGGATGTTCTCCTGGGCGGTGCCTTGACGTATAAAGCACCTTCTGTTTATCGTTTGATAACTTTGTAGCAGGTCGTTTAATTTGTCAATCGATAAACAACCTAGGAAATACCCCGATCCCATGGCCACTCGCAAGCCCACCTCACCTGACGCTGCCTATACGCCGCCCACGCGCCGACGGCTCGCCCCAGAAGACCGTGAACACCAGATCCTCCAGGCCGCGACCGCCTTTTTCGCGCGCAAGGGCTTCGATGCCAGCACGCGCGAACTGGCCGGCGAACTCGGCATCACCCAGCCTCTGCTCTACCGTTACTTTCCGACCAAGGAGGCTTTGGTCGACCGGGTGTATGAGGACGTCTTCGTTCGGCGTTGGAACCCCGAATGGGAGGAGTGGCTCGCAGACCGGTCGGTGCCCCTGCCGGACAGACTCAAGCGCTACTTGAAAGACTACGCGCGCTTCGTGCTGCGAGGGGAATGGGTGCGGATCTTTATCTACGCGGGACTCAGTCGAGGCGGCATCAACCAGAAGTACTTGGCACGCCTGAGGGAGCGCCACTTTCTCGTGATTGCCAGGGAGCTTCGCCATAGCTACGGCATTCGTGAGCCGCTCAATGCACAAGACGAGGACGAAGAGGTCGAGCTCGTCTGGGCCATGCACTCGAGCGTCTTCTACATCGGGGTACGCAAGTGGGTTTACGAACTGCCGACGCCCAAGAACCTCGAACGGCTGATCGACATGCGCGTGGATGCCTTCATCGCAGGCGTGCCGACCGTGTTGAAGGCACAAAGGAGCTAAGCCCGCTCGCGGGAAGCCGCGCAAGCCCGCTTGCGCACATTTGATGATCGGTCTACTATTTATCCATCGATAACTAATGGACAAAGGAAAGAGCCATGCCGATCACCAAGCTAGCGCATTACTCTGTGCGCACGACGACGCTCGACGCGTCGCGCAAGTTCTACACCGACATCCTCGGGTTCAAGGAGGGCTTCCGCCCTCCTTTTGAGTTCCCCGGAGCCTGGCTCTACCGAGGCGGCGATGAGGCGGACTATGGAGTGGTCCATCTGATCGGCATCGACCCGAACGACCCACAGGGTCTGGTCGACTACCTTGGAGACAAGGGCGCGGACAGTCTGCATGGAAGTGCAGCGGTGGACCATCTGGCCTTTTTGGCAACTGACCTGACGGGGATGCATGCGCGCCTGGCGAGCGCTCAGCTTGCGTTTCGCGAGCGCACAGTGCCCAGTCTTGGACTTCACCAGGTATTTGTCGAAGACCCATCCGGGGTCACGATCGAGTTGAACTTTCCCGCGGAGGAGGCTGCGCAGGTGGCCGGCCAAACTCAAGCGCAGCAAGGACAACAACCATGAAGGCGGCGCGCAAGGCCATTGTCGTGGGCGGATCGTTAGGCGGTCTTTTCGCAGCCAACCTGCTGCTGCGGGCCGGCTGGGACGTGCACGTCTACGAGCGGGTCGCCGAGGAGTTGCTGGGGCGCGGCGCCGGCATCGTGACCCATCCCGAGCTGATGGAGGTGCTGTCCGCTGCAGGGATCGCGGCCGACGAGAGTCTTGGTGTGACGGTGGCGCAGCGCGTGACGCTCGCGCAGGACGGCTCCATTGCGGGCAAGCGCGAATTGCCGCAACTCCTGACCGCGTGGGGACGGCTGTATCACGTCCTGCGCAGTGCTTTTCCCGACGCGCGGTATCACAACGGGAAGCACCTCATGTCCTTCACGCAGGATGCCGAGGCCGTCGAGGCAAGATTCGCCGACGGCGAGATCGTCAGCGCCGACCTGCTGATCGCGGCAGATGGTCTTCGTTCGGCCGTGCGACAGTCGCTGCTTCCTCAAGTGCGGCCGCAGTACGCCGGCTACATCGCCTGGCGCGGCCTCGTGGAAGAATCGGCGTTGTCCGAACGGGCCCGGCAAGAGTTGTTCCCCTACTTCGCTTTCGGGCTGCCACCGCGCGAACAGATGATCGCGTACCCCGTGGCAGGCCAGCACAACTCGGTCGCCCCAGGGCACCGGCGCTACAACTTCGTCTGGTACCGGCCCGCCGACGAAACCAGCACTTTCCTTTCGATGGTCACGGACGCGTCTGGAAAGGTTTGGCCGGACGGCATTCCGCCACCGCTCATTCGACCTGAGGTTCTGGAAGAAGCGCGCGCGGCAGCGCACGAGGTCCTCTCGCCCCAGTTCGCTGAACTCGTCGAGAAGACCGAGAACCTGTTCTTCCAGCCGATCTTCGATCTGGAAAGCACCCAACTGGCCTTCGGGCGCGTCGCGCTCCTGGGCGATGCCGCGTTCGTCGCACGGCCGCATTGCGGCATGGGCGTCACCAAGGCCGGCAGCGACGCCAGGGCGCTGGCAGAGGCGCTCGTGAACGGTGATGATGTTTCCAAGGCATTGCTGCGGTATGAAGCGGAGCGCTTGCAGGAAGGGGCCTTCATCGTGGGCCACGCACGCGCGCTCGGAGCCTACATGCAGGCGCAGATCTCTACGCCCGAGGAGCGAGAGATGGCCGAGCGGTACCGATCGCCGGAAGCAGTCATGCGCGAAACCGCCGTGTCACCGCGCACGCTCTGAAACGCCCTCACCCGCGCGCGGCGACGCTTGTGCCAAAGCGCTGTGTCCTTGCGTCACGCCGGCCATGTTTCACATGTAAGGCAACCATCGCCAACTGTAATGCACGCGATATCTCGCCGTTGGAAAGTCAGACCACGGCGAGAGCACTCGCCCTTCAACCGATGGAAGGTTCACATGACTAACGACGTGCAAATGAATCCAGCGGGCCCGCCCGCGGCCGTGCGCCCGACAACCGTTCGGATCTTCGGCGCCCCAGACTCCTCGCGTGCGTTCGCTATCCGCGACTTTCTGAGCCGAAGCCTCGTGTCGTACGAGTGGATCGCCCTGGATTCCGCCTCAGCACGGGGAATCCCCGGGCTTTCGGGTCTTGACGATCCACAGCTGCCGCTGTGCGAGTTCCCCGATGGCAGCCGCCTGACGGGGGCGACCGTCGAAGGGGTGGCGCAGCAGCTTGGTTGGATTCGCAAGCCGCGTCTACAGACCTACGACGTGTCGATCTATGGTGGCGGCCCGGCCGGTCTCAGCGCCGCTGTATACGCCGCTTCCGAAGGGCTGCGGACCATCCTTGTCGAACGCCAGGCGATCGGTGGCCAGGCCGGCAGCTCGTCTCTCATCGAGAACTATCTCGGGTTCCCTCAAGGCATCAGCGGTGCTGACCTGGCGGAGCGCGCCCGCCAACAGGCGGTTCGTTTCGGCGCGGAGATTCTGCGTCTGCGCGAGGGCGTCCACGCGATTTTCGTGGATGACGGGATCCGTGTGGATCTGGCTGATGGCACGCAGCTCACGGCCCGCGCCAACATTTGCGCCACGGGAATCGCATGGCGCCGCCTGGGTGTGGACAACGAAGACCGCCTACTGGGCGCCGGTGTCTTCTACGGCGCCGGTGCGAGCGAAGCGCCCATGTGCGGGGGCGAGACCGTGTACGTGGTCGGCGGCGGCAACTCCGCTGGACAAGCAGCCATGCATCTTTCCGCGTATGCGGGGCAGGTCGTGATGCTGGTCCGCGGTGATCGCCTGGCCGACACCCTGTCCGACTACTTGGTGCGCAAGATCGTCGCCTCGCCGACCATCCGGGTGGTCACCAACTGTGAGGTCGTCGGGCTCGACGGCGATCGCTCGCTGGCGAAGATCACGGTCCGAGACAGAGCGAGCAGCAAGACGTCGACGCTCGCGACGCAGCACATGTTCGTTTGCATCGGTGGCCTTCCCCATACCGAGTGGGCGCGTGATACCGCCATCGTGCGGGACGAGGCGGGATACATCGTGACCGGATCGGACCTGCTGGGCTACCCGGGTTCGCACACGCCCTGGGCGCTGAGCCGCCCACCCTTTCACCTGGAGACCAACGTTCCGGGGTCGTTCGCGGCAGGCGATGTGCGCCACGACTCCATCAAGCGCGTTGCATCGGCAGTGGGAGAAGGTGCCATGGCCGTCGCATTTGTCCACAAGTACCTTTCAACAACCTAAGGAGCCTTTGCATGAGCCAACAATGCACACATCGCCATGAAATACACCAGGTGCATCCAAGCGCCCGCGGCTGCGAGGAATGCCTTGCGCTTGGCAGCGCCTGGGTGCACTTGCGCATCTGCCGCAGCTGTGGGCACGTGGGGTGCTGCGATCAGTCTCCGCACCGCCACGCCCGTGCGCATTTCCAAGCGACCCATCACCCCATCATCGAAGGCTACGACCCCCCTGAAGGCTGGGGATGGTGCTACGTCGATGGCGTGGCCGTTGACCTCGGCAGCGACACCACCCCGCAAGTTGGACCGATTCCCCGATATGTCTGAGCACGCGGACTGCGCTCGGCAGTTGTTGCAAATGCAATTCTTCCGGGCTCGGTCGACACCGACATGAAATCGTCGAGCCCGACTATAGGTCTCCCACACCCACCCGGGGCTGTTCGATGACCACAGTACCTGTCTCTTCTCTCGCCGTCCTGGAGCGCACACCATGAACACGACAACGATGAAGCCTTCGCTGGTGCTACTGCTCGCCACGGGCGCGGGCGTCGGCGTCGCCACGCTGTACTACAGCCAGCCCATGCTTGGCGTGCTCGGCCCCGACATCGGCGCGTCCGCTCGGTCGGTGGGTCTCGTGCCGACCCTGACTCAGATCGGCTATGCCATGGGCATCTTGTTTCTGGCGCCCCTGGGAGATCGATACGACCGCCGAAAGATCATCCTCCTGAAGGCGGCTGTGTTGTGCGCAGCGTTGCTGCTGGCCGCCGCCTCTCCGTCCATCTCGATGCTGCTGCTGGCCAGTCTGGTGATCGGCCTGTCCGCGACGATGGCGCAGGACATCGTCCCAGCCGCAACGACCATGGCGCCCGACGCGTCCCGCGGCAAGGTCGTCGGCACCGTGATGACTGGACTGCTGCTGGGCATCCTGCTGTCTCGCGTGGTCAGCGGCTTCATCGCGGAGCACTGGGGCTGGCGCGCGATGTTCATCGTCGCTGCGGGGAGCGTGGGGCTAATCGGCGCCGCCGCCTGGCGCGGCCTTCCACGCTTCAAGGCGACAACCACGCTGTCCTACGGCGAGCTCCTCGGTTCGCTGGGCAAGCTTTGGAAACGGCACGGCGAGTTGCGCCGGGCGACCTGGTCGCAGGCGCTCCTGTCCGTCGGCTTCAGTGCCTTCTGGTCGACCCTGGCGGTCATGCTGCATGGTGAGCCCTTTCACCTGGGCGCTGCGGCAGCGGGCGCTTTCGGACTGGCGGGTGCGGCCGGGGCCCTTGCCGCACCCTTGGCCGGCCGGCTGGCCGACCAACGCGGCCCCGAACTGGTCACGCGGCTCGGGGCCACTTTGGTGATCGGCTCGTTCGCAGCCATGGCGCTCGCCCCAATGCTGCCGCTGCATGCCCAACTCGGCCTGCTCGTCGCCAGTGCGATCGGTTTCGACCTCGGCATTCAGGCCGCGCTGATCGCGCACCAGACCATCGTCTACAGCATCGACCCTGGCGCCCGCAGCCGCCTCAATGCCGTCCTCTTCACCGGGATGTTCATCGGCATGGCGATCGGCTCCGCGCTCGGCGCCCTGCTCCTGGCGCAGTGGGGCTGGATAGGAGTCACGGGACTCGCGACCGCAGCCGCGATGGGCGCCCTGCTGGTGCGCCTTTGGCCGCGGGCAGCGCACAGTGAACCGGGGGCCGCGAAGATCACGCATCCCGTCTCTCGATGAGAAGGCGTCCGGCCTGGGCGCTGTGCAGCGCGCACAGGCGCCCTCGCGGACCCCGATGCTGTATCAGTCCCTGTCAACGCTTCGCGATGCGCACCCGCGGACTGTCGGGACGCCCGCGTACCGGGCGGGCCGGCTTCTTCGCTGCCGCCTCTCGTCGTACGCGCGCAGGGTGCGGCACCTGCGGCAAGGCGTCGAGAAAGCGCTGAGCGGCCGGCGACACGGCCTCGGGCCGCCAGACGATGCGGTATTCGGTCTGCATCTCGAGCAGCGGCAGGGGGCGGGCCACGATCGCCTCGCCAGAGAACTGCGCCAGGCTCTCCTGCGCCGCGCAAAGTCCGAACTCATTGGCCACCAAGGCTAGCGCCGAGACAATGTCGCCAGCCACACACGCCACCTGCGGCTCGAAACGCAGGCGGTGACACGCCGCCATGAACTTGGCGCGCAGAGACGGACCGCTCCGCTCGGGCGTGACCACCCATTGCGCATCGACCAGTTGCTCGAGCGTGATCTCCGCCGCGTCCACCAGCGCGTGGCGCCTCGGCATGAGCAGCACGTAGTTCTCGGTGCTGTAGATCCGCGAGGCCAGCGCCGGGTCGGCCACCTCCTGCGTCTGCACAGCGAAGTCGAGCCGACCACGCCGCAATGCGTCCAGCTGCTGCGGCTCCTGCGCACCCTCGAACTGGAAGGCGATCGACGGATGGGCGGCCTGCACGCGGCGCGCGGTGCCGGGGATGATCCCGTTGTAGAGCGCGCCGGCCATGTGGCCGATCACGACCGTCCCACCGACCCCGTCGGCGCGCCGCTGCAGGTCTCTCATGAGTGTCTCGTTGCTCTTGAGCAGTTGGCGGGCATTGAGCAGCAGCTCGCGTCCGGCGTTGTTGAGCCGGAGCGCGCGATTGACACGGTCGAACAACGAGAACCCGACCCGCTCCTCCAGCTGAAGGATGGTGCGACTCAAGGGCGAGGCCGACATGTGCAGCGCTTCGGCCGCACGGGAAATGCTCTCGTGCTCGGCCACGCTGACGAACTGGCGCAGGGTTCTTAGGTCGATCAGATGCATCCGGGCTCCTCGGCAGGTGCGAGAAATTCTAAAGACTGCGACCTAATGGGTCACAGGTCATGAGAAATATTGTCCTTTCCCGTCCATCAGGGTGTCACGATCATCCGCTTCAGCCGCCGAAATTCTGTTCGCCGACACCGCCAACAACCCACTCCCGCAATGACCTCCAGCCCCCTCCAGACCGCGCAGCGCAAGGTGATCCGGCGTCTGATCCCGATCTTGATGCTCATGTACACCATGGCTTACCTGGACCGCATCAACATCGGCACCGCGGCGCTTCGGATGAACGCCGAGCTCGGCATCACGCAGCAGGTCTTCGGACTGGCCGCGGGGCTCTTCTTCGTGGGCTACCTGCTGATGGAGATCCCGAGCAACATCATCCTGCACCGCGTGGGCGCACGCGTCTGGCTCACCCGCATCATGGTCACGTGGGGCCTCATCTCCGCGTGCACCGCCTTCGTCCAGAACGGCACGCAGCTCATCCTCATCCGCATGCTGTTGGGCATTGCCGAAGCGGGCCTGTTTCCCGGGCTCATCTACTGCCTGGCGCTGTGGTTCCCACCGAACCTGCGCGGGCGCATGCTGGTCATCGCCGTGCTGCCGTGGGCGGTGATCATCGGCACGCCGATGTCGGCGGCCATCGTTCAGTACGCCGACGGACTCTTCGGCTTCGCGGGCTGGCGGATCATGCTGTTCGTCGAAGGCCTGCTGCCGGTGCTGTTGGGCTTCTATTCGATCCGCTACCTCACCCCGAAACCCGAAGAGGCCGACTGGCTCACGCCGACCGAGCGGCAATTGATCATCGCGGCGCGCGATGTCGACGACACCGCCGCACCCATCGGTGCCGAGCCACCGCTGCGCCGCACGCTCACACAGCCGCACCTGATCCTGCTGTCGCTCGCCTACGCCACGGCGCAGATGGGCTTCTACGCCAGCCTCATCTTTACGCCGCAGATCGTGCAGGAATTTGGCCGCCTGTTCGGCACCTCACTTTCGACCATCCAGGTCGGCCTGCTCTCAGCCATTCCGAGCATCTTCGGCATGGTCATCTACTGGTTCTGGGTGGCGCACTCGGACAAAACTCAAGAGCGCGTGTGGCACGCCATCGCCTCCTTCGTCACTGCCGCGGTGGGGATCGGCATCCTGCTGTCGGTGCACAGCCTGTACGCCTCCATCGCCGGCTTGGCGTTGCTGACAGCCGGACTGGTGAGCGGCCCGATCTGCATCTGGCAGCTCACCGGCATCGGCGTGCGCGGCAAGACCGCCGCAGTCGTCTTCGCCTACGTCAACTGCTTCGGCATCGTCGGCTCGATGTTCAGCCCCTACCTCATCGGACTGCTGAAAGACCGCACCGGCTCCTACGACGCCGGCCTGATGTTCCTCGCGGGTGCCGCGCTGTGCGGCGCTGTCTTCGTGCTCGTCGCGAGTCGCCTGATGCAGCAGAAGCAGTTGCTCCGGCACGCCGATGAAGCGCCGGGCACGCACAACGCCGTCGCGCACTGAGACGGCCACCCTCCTCTCCAGTTCCTACCCACCACTAGTACCAAAGCGAACCCGATGATTCACTTCGATCACGTCTGCATGGCCGGACCCAACGTCTACGAGTCCACCTTCCGGCTGAGCCAGGAGACTGGCCTCGGCAACTACGACGGCGGCTTCTTCCCGCACTACGGCCTGGGCCACCGCGTGGTTCCGCTTGCCCCCGACATCTACATCGAGGTCGAAGGCCTGGTCGACCAGCGCCCGGTGCGCCAGGGCCAGCCGCTGGCCGTCTTCATGGAACGCCAGACGCGCGACGGTGACCGTTTCGTCGGGTGGTGCCTGCGCTGCGACACATTGGAAGAGCTAGAAACCTTTGCTGCGCACCACCGCACCACGGTCGACCCGAACACCACCGGCCGCGAACTCGGCCGCCAGATGATGGACGGCTCACGCGGCTTCGCGCTGCAAGCGCCCAGCGCTACCACGACCTGGCCAACCGGCATGCCGAACATGTACTTCAAGCCGGGCGGCGGCATGCATGCGGCCAGCCAGCCGGTCGTGCCCGGCTCGGGCAACGTGACCCCAAAGGGCTTGGCATGGATCGAGATCGGCGGCAGCCGGTCGGACCTGGCAGCATGGCTAGGCGATGTCGGCACGCCGGCCGACTTTCCCTTCGACGTTCGGTACAACGGCGGCAGCCCCGGTCTGTACGGCCTGGGTGTCGACACCGACCGCGGCGCGATCGAGATCCGCCGCCCGCCGGTGCTCATCGATTGACGCAAGTCTCTATCTGGTTGTTGACAGATGGGATGCCAAGCGGCGCAAGATGCGACTCGGCAATCCGCCGACGCATCGCGCGAGGCGGTACTGGGAACTGCATGCAGTAAGTGAAGCGCCGCAGATAGGCCGGATCGATATGGCCGATCTGGTTGCTGATCCAGATCACAGGCCTCAAAGTGCTCGCCATCGGGAGATGCGATCACGGTGAGGTTCTGCAGCAGGCCGACGCGCAGGATGGAAGACGCGAGTTCGGGAATCGCGGTGCCACCGCTCTTGCGCACGTTGCGGGTCGACGGCCTCAGCTTGGAAAGCGCGATCAGATGCAGTTCGTAGGGAGCGACCACCGGAACGGTGATGGCTTCGTCCGCGCTGCTTGCACTGCCTGAAGCGGCGACGACAGCCACAGCATGCAGGGCCTGGACTTCGGAATGGGTAGAGACCCCCGCCGTCCGCCAGCAAATATTCCTTGTCACGCGGCGCTGCCGCCTTGATCTGAAGCTCGTTGAGTTGTCCCACCCAAATTCGACTGCGGTTGAAAAGCAGCCTGGGGTACACCGTTGGGTACACGCAAGAACGGGACGTTGTCGAATTCAGAGATACCGCTTGAGCCGCCCTTTCGGGCTAAGTCCTTGATCTACAAGGACTTCTGAGCTGACTTGAAATCTACTGAGAAAGAAAGATGTTGGCATGAGTCGGAATCGATCCAAAGACATATGGTCTATGCCCCTCACAGTTGAACAGCTGCATCGGAGCGCTGCTTCCCCTAATTGGTAGAAACCACATCAAGGTGGTGCCGCCCGCCGCCTTGGTCCACTCAACATACATGCCGCAGCTGCAGTCTGCAACGCAAAGATCACAGCGAAATAAGCGCCGGTGGCGCTGCCCAACGGCGCTGCGTCGCCAGAACCACCGACGATCAATCCACCCAGTACGGCGGGTGCAAATGCATAAAGTGCTTGTGACAGCGCCACACTCCGGGACACTACGCGTGCCACGTCGGTCGGGGCGAACTCTGCTTGGGCAATCAGCGGCGGCAGCGAAGTGGCGTTGCCGATGCCAAGGCCGAAGAGCACGATACCCAGGACGAAGAGCGCCGGATGCTCGGGCCCGGCAACCCACAAGAGGAGCGTGCCCAGCGCCTGCACGGCGTAACTGGCAGCGGCCGCTCTACGCCGGTCGGTACGCCCGCCCAGCAACCGCGCCATGATGAACCGTCCGCCCATTGCGCAGCCGGTCGCCAGCGTCATGATCCCGCCAGCCAGTCGCACGCCCATGCTGGGCGCCATCAAGGAGAAGAGTTGAGCGATGAGACCTATCTGGGCAAACAGGCCCAGGGACATCGCGGCCGCGAGGGTCAGGAATCTGCGTTCTTTCCACAGCGCCGGGCTGATGGTGGAGGCCACTCCTTCAGAAGAAACTGCGGTCACCGGGACATTGCCATACTCCCGTCCATCGACGCCTTGACCTTCTTCGAAGGGCGTTCGGACGAGTTCACGCGTGGCGATGGACATCACCACGACGACCATGACCAGTCCCACCATCATGGCAGCGGCAGGAAATCCGGCGCGTTCGATCAGCTCGGCCCACAACGGGGAGAACACCATGCCGCCGATACTGGCGCCGTTGTAGGCCTTTGCCAAGGCGAGGGGTCGCTTGTCGACAAACCAGGGCGCGATGATCGCGTTGATCCCTGCCGCACCCATGGGCGCCCAGCCCCCGCCGGTGAACAGGGCGGCGACGAACAGCTGCCAAGGCTCGACAGCGGCGGCCCAGCCCAGCACACCTGCGGCCAACAGCACAGAGCCGACCAGGGTGGCCGCAGGAATGCCGAACCGCCGGTGGATGCCGGGTAGGAAAGCAATCACACCGGCACCGAACAGAAAGTGGAAGGTGACAGCGGCAGAGACCAGCGACAGGGACCAATCGGTACGGACCAGAACCGCGTGAAGGAAGACGGGAGGACCGTAGAACCCCACCCCCCACCCGAAGAGCGCGACAACGAAAGCAGCGCGCACGACGGTGTCGCCATAGAACGTGGAGGGATGAGGGGATGGCAGGAATGACATGTTGCGAGCAGCGGTCGAAGCGGCGTGTGCCGCGATGCGCTCATGCTGCGGCTGCGGTCACCCTGAACACTTCGCTGCGGAACGAAGCATCCGGGTTGCCAAGTGCCTTACGCTTGGACCCCGAGGCGACGCCATGAACACCAATCACATTGCCCAAATCGCATCCCTGATGGGGGAGCCCGCGCGCGCAGCGATGCTGCTGCAATTGATGGACGGACGCATGCTCACCGCCACGGAACTGGCCAGGGCCGGCAACGTATCCGCTCAGACGGCGAGCCGACATCTGGCTCAGATGGTGGCGGCGGGCCTGATGTGCGTCGAGCAGCGAGGACGGCACCGATACCACCGGCTTGCATCCGGCGATGTGGCCGGGATACTGGAGGCACTCATGCGGATCGCAGGAGATCCTCCGGTCCATCGCACCGTCGTGGTAGGGCCGCGTGACGACGCCATGCGCATGGCCCGCATGTGCTACGACCACATCGCCGGTCGGCTCGGGCTCGCCATCGCCGAGTCCCTGTTGGTTACACAGGCCATCGAGTTCGATGGCGACGGCGGCCAGGTTACGGGCCGGGCGCCCCAGGCTCTCCAGCAGTGGGGTCTCACGCTGGAGCCAGAGCCCCACGCCTCCCGCCAGGTCAGGCCCTATTGCCGACCCTGCCTGGATTGGAGCGAGCGCAAGGCTCACCTCGCAGGCCGGCTCGGCGCAATGATCTGCTCCCACTGCCTCGAGAGCGGGTGGCTGACCAGAGCAGCGGGCAGCCGCACGCTGGTGATCTCGCCCGAGGGTGCGCGGACCTTCCGCGAGCGCCTCGGTCTGGATGCATGGCGGCGTGTGACGGACGCGGCCTGACAACACATCCCTCGTGAAGGGAAAGTCACAGGGGGTTGCTCTTCGAAGCGGGCCTTAGAGCAGGAACCGTACGCAGCTCAGGCGAAGCGCCCGAACCACAGCATCGACAGCGCCGCCGCCGTCATCGCCACGAGCGCCGAGACCAGTGCAAACACCGCGCTGAGTTCGGTCTCGCGCGTGAGCACCTGCACGCGCGAGCCGAGGTTCTCGTAGACGCTGCGCAATGCCTCGGCAGTGCCGGCATGGTGGTAGTCGCCGCCGGTCATCCGCGCCACTTCACGCAGCGTGGGCTCGTCGAGCTTCATGTAGATCGCCATGCCGTCGGGCGCCGCGACGTCGCCTTCGACGGTGCCCAGCCCCACCACATGCACGCGCACACCGCGGTCGGCCGCCATCTTTGCGGCGGCCAGCGTGTCGACGCCCGTGGTGCGGCGGCCATCGCTCAGGAGGATGATCGCCGCCGAGTTGTACGAGCCAGGCGCGACCGGCGTGAACGCTTGGGGCGGTGGCCGGGCCTTGTCGTCGAGGCTGCGCGCACGGGAGTTGCCGCTGCGCCCGCCGGCGCTGATGTCGGCCAGCTCGATGCCCTGCTCCGGAAACAGCTCCGCCAGGCTCAGAACGATGGCGTTGCCCACGGCCGTGCCCATCTGCATCTGGAAGCCGTCGATCGCCATGGCCAACGCCTCGCGGTCGAGCGTCGCGCGCTGCGCGATCTGGCTGCTGCCGGCGAAGGTGACGAGGCCGACCTCGATGGTCTTGGGGACCTCTCGCAGGAACAGCTTGGCCGCATCCTGCGCGGCGACCAGGCGGGTCGGCTTGATGTCGCTCACGCGCATGCTCAGCGACACATCGATGGCCAGCATCACGGTCGTGCGCGCCCAGGGCAGCGGCACACGCGCCACCGGCCGCGCCGCCGCCACCAGCAAACCTGCGCAGGCCAGCAGCAGCAAGGCCGGCGGCAGATGCCTGCGCCATTGACGCCCGGCCACTGCCGCCTGCACCACGCCCAGGTTGCTGTAGCGCAGCGCCGACTTGTGACGCCGGCGCAGCAGCCACAGGTACACGGCAGGCATCAGCACCAGCAGCGGCGGCAAGAACCAGAGGTACCCAGGCCAGAGGAAGAACATGGCGGCGCGTGTCGGTGAACCTGCAGGACGTCGGTGGCGAAGAACACCGCGCCAGGAGTCGACGCAGAATTTCTCCGCAGTGCAGCCATCCTGCCTGGGAAGGATTCAGCGCGCAACCGGGATCGCGGAAAGCCCCGCAGCGCCGGCGCCCTCGGCTCAAGGCCGCACGGCGGCGCGGGCGCGCTTGTGTGCGTACATGGCCGCGTCCGCCTGCCTCAGGGCATGGTCGGCGCTGCAGATGCGCGGATCGACGGCGACGGCGCCCACGCTCGCGCCGGCATAGGCGATGCGGTGCATGCCCAGTTCGAATTCGCCCACGGTGCGATCGCCAAGACGCTGTCCGAGCGCGGCGGCGGCAGCAGCGATGGCGCTCGCGTCTTCGCCCAGCGCGGGCCCGGGGCCGATCACCACGAACTCATCGCCGCCAAGGCGTGCGAGCATGTCGCCCGCACGCAGCACCCCGCTCAGGCGCTGGGCAACGGCACGCAGGAAGGCGTCGCCACTCTGGTGCCCATGGGTGTCGTTGATGGCCTTGAAGCCATCCAGATCGATGAACGCCACCAGGACCGCGGTGTCCGTACGCGCACTGCGGCCGATCAGGCCCTCGAGCTCCTCGATGAGCAGGCGCCGGTTCGGCAAGCCCGTGAGGTGATCCGTCCGGGAGCTGGCGGCCAGTTGCGCATTGACCGTCCTGAGTTCGAACACCAGGCGCTCGCGCTCCAGATGCTGGTTGATGAGCCGCGAGAAGAGTTCCAGCACGTGCTGGGACTGTGACGACATCGGCCGCTCGACGGCGCTGGCGGCGCACAGGGTGCCGTGGACCTGGCCGTTTTCCGCGCGCACCGGCGTGCTCATGTAGGTCCGAATGCCGAGTTCGCGCGCCGCCGCCGAATCCCCCCAGCATTCCGCCACGTTGCTGGTGTAAGGGCGCCCTTCTTCCAGCGCGCGCTTGCACAGCGTGTCCGCCCACGGTACCGCCAGACCCTCGGGAATCTCCAGCACGTCGCTGTCGCTGTTGCGCGCCACACGCACGTGCTGCATGCCACCCGGCCAGTCGATGGACGTGAGGTAGGTCGATTCGCAGCCGGTTACCGCCTCGAGCATCTCCAGCAGCGGGCGGGTCAGCTCTTCAAGGGTATGGGCGCTGCCGACCGTTGCGGAGAGTTTCGAGAGGATGGTTTCCATCCCTGCATTGTGGTGGTGTCGAGGCTGAATGCGCACGGAGTGGAAGTTTGCGCCATCCATGTGCAGAACCGAAGTGAACCGACAGGCGTGCCAAGGCAGGCGCGGGAGTCGGATCAAGAAGCGAGTAGCACGACCGTGAAAACGGAAAGGTGGCGTTTCGTACGCTGGTCGCCACGAACAGGGCAGACCGATGTCTTCGTGTTCGACTTGCCGAAAAACGCCCGCAACAATATGTACAAGGATGAAGAAGAAGCCTCGGAAATGTGGGCCCGGTTGGCTGGGCAGCACCTCGTGCTGGAGATCGCGTCGGGCCGACGCGAGTGACTCCACCGTGTGCCTGGCATCTTGGAGCAGCCGCTGGCCGGCCGCAGTCAGCGTCACCAGCCCTCCCTCCCGTCGTACCAGTTCCACAACCCGCTCACTGCTCAAGACTTTTGATTCTGCGACCGAAGGCGGGACGGGTCCCGTGCCGCTGCGCGGCCGCGCGCACGAAGCTTCAGGTCTGCGCGAGCGCAACGAGCTCTTCGAGCCATTTCCATATGCATCGCGCGTCCTTGACTGGAAGATGCACACCATGGACCGCGGCCCGCGGTCGCGCCCGCCATCCAGCACTGCAACGCCGGCGAGCATGCACCAGCCCTTGTGCGGCCCCGGCATCACCCCAGCGCGCGGGACGGAGCACTTCCCTGCAACAAGACGATTCCTGAAAGCCAGGCGTGCGCAACCCAAGCACACGCCCGTCGAAATCCAGCGTACGCTCCGTGTCCGAACCAGCGAGAACGGGGATGGTCTGGCCAAGGCGCAATTGGGCAATGCCCCGCCATGGCTGACCCAAGACGGAATTTTTTTCGGCCCGCGCGGGCCCAGGGAGGCCGAGGTGCTGATCTGTGCAACTGTCAAAAACTTCCCAGACCGCCATGAAGTCTGTCTGGGCACGGGTGAAAGCACGCAGATGCTCACGGTGCCCCCCAAGCGCTCTGGCAAAGGCTCGGCGGTCAATGGTGGCGAGTTCCTCATGCTCGCCTTGGCGACGTGCTACTGCAACGACCTGTACCGCGAGGCCGAGCGCCTCCATCTCCAGGTCGAAGGCATGGTGGTGAAGGCGTCGGCGGATTTCCCGGGCATCGGGCTGGCGGCCACCAACATCCAGTACGAAGTCGAAGTGTCGTCGCGGGCCACGCCCCAGGAGATCGCCATATTGCTGCAGTGCACCGACGCAGTCGCCGAGGTGCACAACACCCTGCGTGAGGGTGCCTCGGTGGTGCTGCGAAACGCAGCTGCGCCCTAGGACCTCCCGGGACCCGCAGGCGTCGAACGCCCCCGAGAGGGCCCTGACGGCGGCGGGCATCCGCGACGACCGGCGCCCAGAACCGGGATCGCCCGAAGCGAACACCGCCCAGGGTCAGCGTGACCGTTCATTCGCCCTCACAGCCGGGTTGGCCGAAGCAGCGGTCGTCTGCACGCCGGGTGCCGGGGGCCCGCCTGCGGCACTTGGCCACAGTGATGCCACGGCCCCCCCATCATCCATGAACCGGGGTTCGTCAGGCCCGGCGACCGCAATGCGCGGGACCGACAGAAACCGGCGATTGCCGCGGCCCCGCCGACGCTCGAGAGAAGAAAGCGCCTGCCCACGCCGTCCGCCAGGCGTTCCCAAGACGCCAGCGCAACGACGCCCTGCCTCACAGCGAGCCGACGGCCATCGACCCAACAGACATTGCCATCACGGCAAGGTCAGGTCCAAACCGAGCATCCTGCTCAGTCCGAACGTGAGGATCGAAAGACCCACGAGCAAG
>Ga0308159_1001268_pt1 | contig 38917 bp, 37 predicted proteins | sample PhyCR1_FD_201040 | JGI IMG/M metagenome (GOLD analysis project Ga0308159, IMG submission 201040) | Phyllosphere microbial communities from UC Gill Tract Community Farm, Albany, California, United States - DLSLC.R1 | ecosystem: Host-associated > Plants > Phyllosphere > Unclassified | place: USA... | reverse complement strand
GGAGCGATCCCGTTGACGGTGGGAGCCATCTGGCTGAGAATGCATGCCGCGCCGATGGTTGTCGGCGCATGGATATCTGCTGGCCAAAACCGGCCGCTGCTTCCCGACATAGGACGTTGTCGCTGACCACCATGCATGGGAGCCCGCGACGTTCGGTAATGGCGGCCAATTCCCGCACGACACGTCGTCCTGACAACGAGGTATCGACGATGCAGGCCAAGCACTCCCGGCTGTAATCGTCGATGACGTTGAGGACGCGGAACCGCCGGCCGCAGGCCAATGCATCCGACACGAAGTCGAGGCTCCAGCGCTGGTTGGGTTCCTGCGGGATCGCCATGGGAGTGTCAGGAATTTCGTGTGCGGGCGGGCATAAAGGGGAAGAAGGAGACCCGATATGTCCCGACGCAAAGAGCCTGCGATACCGAACGAGTTACTGGATCAGTTGCTGGCCGGCGGTGACGCGGGCACCGCTTTGGCGCAGGGTGGCCTGCTCGACGCGCTGAAGAAGGCGCTGACCGAGCGCGCGTTGAATGCCGAGATGGATCATCACCTCGCCGGTGAAGATGGCGCGGGCAACAGCCGCAACGGTTACGGTCGGAAGACGATCACGACCGTAACCGGTAAGTTGGCGATCGACGTACCGCGCGACCGGCAAGCCAGCTTCGACCCGCAGCTGATCGCCAAATACCAGCGGCGCTTTCCAGGTTTCGATGAAAAGATCGTGTCGATGTACGCGCGGGGTATGAGCACCCGGGAGATCACGGGGCACCTGCACGATCTGTACGGCATCGACGTGTCGCCCGATCTGATCTCGACGGTAACCGACGCCGTACTCGACGAGGTGGCGATCTGGCAGCAGCGGCCGCTGGATCCGGTCTACCCGCTCGTCTTTTTCGACGCCTTGCGGGTGAAGATCCGGGACGAGGGCATGGTGCGCAACAAGGCGATCCACATCGCGCTCGGCGTCCGTGCCGATGGTGCCAAGGAGGTGCTGGGCCTGTGGCTGGAGCAGAACGAGGGTGCCAAATTCTGGCTCAGGGTGATGAACGCGCTCAGGAACCGCGGCGCCGAGGACATCCTGCTCGCCGTCGTCGACGGGCTGAAAGGCTTTCCCGAGGCGATCACCGCCGTGTTTCCCGACGCCGTGGTTCAAACCTGCATCGTCCACCTGCTGCGCAATTCCATGGATTTCGTGTCCTGGAAGGACCGCAAGGGCTTGGCGACCGCGCTGAAGGATATCTACCGCGCGCCCAGCGCCGAGGCGGCCGAACAGGCCCTGACGGCATTCGAGGCGGGGCCCTGGGGCACCCGCTATCCCGCCATCGGCCAGAGCTGGCGGCGCGCCTGGGCCGAGGTCATCCCGTTCTTCGCCTTTCCCGACGAGGTTCGGCGGATCATCTATACCACGAATTCCATCGAGGCCTTGAACTCGAAGCTGCGCCGGGCCGTGCGCGCCCGTGGGCATTTCCCCAGTGACGAGGCCGCCACCAAGCTGCTCTACCTGATCTTGAACCGCTCGGAGAAAGAGTGGAGAATGCCGCCACGTGAGTGGACCATGGCAAAGGCCCAGTTCGCCGTCATCTTCGGCGAACGCTTCATCAAGGCCATGGCGGCGTAATGTTCATCCGCCCGCCCGCACACGAAATTCCTGACACTCCCGATCGCCATCGGCGCCCGCGTGCCCAGCGCTCGTTTCCGGCCGCCGCGCTTGCGCACCGTCAGCCGCTCCTCGCGATACAGCCGGTACACCTTCTTCAGGTTCATGCCCTTGCCCTCACGCCAAAGCAGGATCGCCAGTCGGCGATAGCCGAACCGACGACGCTCGTTCGCGATCTCGCGCATCCGCTCGCGGACAGCATCGTCCTTCCCGGGAAGCGGCTCATATTGCCACGCCGACCGGTTGACCCCCACCAGCCTGCACGCGCGACGCTCGGAGAAGCCGTGGTCGGTCATCAGCTTCTCCACCGCAGCGTAGCGATCCGCAGGCCGGGTCAGTTTTTTCCTAGCAGATCCTTCAGCGCCGATACGTCCAGCATCGACTCCGCCAGCAGCTTCTTCAGCCGCCGGTTCTCGTCCTCCAGCGTCCGCAACCGTGCCGCTTCCGACACGGTCATCCCGCCGTATTTCGACTTCCAGTTGTAGAACGTCGCATCGCTGATGCCATGCTTCCGGCACAGCTCCGCGGTCTTCACGCCAGCCTCGTGCTCACGCAGCACGCCTATGATCTGATCCTCGGTAAAACGGCCTCGCCGCATCGCTCGTCTCCATCTGACAAGCTAACTTACCAATGGCATGATTTTCGGGGAGCACGTCACCGGCTGTATCTTTACCGAGGACATCAGGCGTCTCGACGCCGGGCGCTTCGACCTCTCGCGCCGCTCGCTCGCCGGACGCATCGTCCGGCCGACTTACGACCGATGCCTTGCCAACGGCGAGGGAACTGCCTTCACTTCTACCAAGGCGCTGGACATGTTCTTAATCCACCACAGCGCCGGCACGGCGCAATTGCCTTACGATCCCGGCAAACGCCGCCGTACAACCTTGCGCACGTCCAATGTCGTGCTCAGTTGCAGCGGAACTCCAGAACATGTCGAGTGGCCAACGCTCGGGGCAGTGACCGATCAGGCATCGCAGTGCGAGACGCACCTCGATCGTGTCGACCCGGTGCTCGCCCGACCGGGTCATGGCGGCGCGCAGGATGCGGATCGACAGGTCGACGACGATGCGCTGGTGTCGGGAAACCGGGCGCACGGCTCAGTGGAAGTCGCGGGATTTGATTCGCACCACCTGTTCAGGGTCCATGCCATCTGCGTGCGGCGGCCAGTAGCTGTCGCGCGGACCCGGCCGCCATCCGGCATCGCCCCGGTCGGGCGATCCGGCATGACGTGCGCCATCGCCGCGGCCGGTGGCTTGTGGAAAGTCCATCTGGCCGACCTGGGCGAGAAGCGGTCCATGGTCGATGATCCGGTCGCAGATGACGTGAATGACCAGCCCCTCGCGCTGGACCCGGCCCTTCATCCCGATCATCGCCGCCGACATGACGGTGCGGCGCTGCGCCTCGAACCGGTCGGGCCACAATATCCCATTGGCGATGCCGGTCTCATCCTCAATGGTGATGAAGAGGACGCCCTTGGCGCTGCCCGGCTTCTGGCGGACGAGGATGATGCCCGCGACTTCGACATGGCGGCCGTCCTTGATGTGGGCGAGATCGGCGCAGCGAACGATGCCGCGCCGGGTGAGATCCGGCCGGAGGAAGGCGAGGGGATGTGCCCGCAATGACAGTTGGAGCGCGCGGTAATCCTCCACCACCTCGCGGCCCTCGGTCAGCGGGCGGAGCGCAACGTCGGGTTCCAGCCCTTCCGGGCTGAACGAGGTTTCGCGGGCATCGGCGGCGGCGAAGAGGGGCAGGGGAGCCTCGCCCAGGCCCTTCACCTTCCACAAGCCCTGACGGCGATCCCCGCCCAATGCATGGAAGGCGTCCGCCTCGGCCAGGCGCTCGATCGCGGCACGGGGCACGCCCGCGCGGCGCCATACCTCCTCGACCGACTGGAAAGGCGCATCTCCTCGCGCCGCGACGATCGCCGCGCCATGCGTATTGGCGAGGCCACGCACCTGGCGCAGCCCCAGCCGGACGGCGAGGTAGCGGCCGGCGGTCGGCTCCAATGTACAGTCCCAGCGGCTGGTGTTGATGCAGGCGGGCCGCACCTCGACGCCGTGTTCGCGCGCATCGCGCACGACCTGCGCCGGCGCATAGAAGCCCATCGGCTGAGCATTGAGTAGCGCTGCGCAGAAGACGTCGGGATGATGATGCTTCATCCAGCAGCTGGCATAGGCGATCTTGGCAAAGCTGGCGGCGTGGCTCTCGGGGAAGCCATAGGAGCCGAAGCCTTCGATTTGCTTGAAAGTCCGCTCGGCGAAGTCGCGGGGATAGCCGCGCGAGACCATCCCCTCGACCAGCTTGTCGTAGAAGTGGCTGACCCCGCCGGTGAACTTGAATGTCGCCATGGCGCGGCGGAGCTGGTCTGCCTCGACCGCGGTGAAGCCCGCGCCGACGATCGCGACCTTCATCGCCTGTTCCTGGAATAGCGGTACACCCAGCGTCTTCTCCAGCACCGCGCGTAGTTCGGGCCGCGGATAGTCGGGCTTCTCGCGCCCCTCGCGGCGGCGGAGGTATGGGTGGACCATGTCGCCCTGGATCGGGCCAGGGCGGACGATCGCGACTTCGATGACGAGGTCATAGAAGCGCGCCGGCTTCATCCGCGGCAGCATCGACATCTGCGCGCGGCTCTCGATCTGGAAGGTGCCGAGCGTGTCGGCCTTCTGGATCATGGCGTAGACGTCGGGGTCGTCGTCCTGCAGGTCGGACATGCCGACGCGTATGCCCTTGGCCTCCTCGAGCAGGTTAAAGGCGCGGTTCATACAGCCGAGCATACCGAGGCCGAGCACATCGACCTTCATGAACTTGAGCGCGTCGATATCGTCTTTATCCCATTCAATGACTTGCCGGTCGACCATCGCCGCCGGTTCGATGGGAACGAGATCGTCGAGCCGGTCTTGGGTCAGCACGAAGCCCCCAGGATGCTGGGACAGATGGCGGGGTACACCGATCAACTGCCGGGATAGCTCCAGCGCAAGCCGCAACCGCCGATCGTCCAAGTTGAGGCCGAGCTGGGTGACCTGCTTCTCGCCGACGCCCTCTTGGCTCCAGCCCCAGACGAGGCCCGCGAGCGCCTTGGTAAGATCCTCCGGCAGGCCGAGTGCCTTGCCGACCTCGCGCACCGCGCCGCGCGCGCGATAGCGGGTGACGACGGCGGTTAGCGCGGCATGGTTGCGCCCGTACGTCTCATAGATCCACTGGATGATCTCCTCGCGCCGCTCATGCTCGAAATCGACATCGATATCGGGCGGCTCGCGGCGTTCGCCGGAGACGAAACGCTCGAACAGCAATTCATGGCGAATGGGATCGATGCTGGTGATGCCGAGCACGAAGCAGACGCAACTGTTCGCCGCCGACCCGCGGCCCTGGCAGAGGATGCCCCGCCGCCGGCTTTCCGCGACGATGGCGTTCACGGTCAGGAAGTAGGGCGCATAGCTGAGTTCACCGATCAGCCTGAGTTCGTGGTCGATCTGCTTCCGATACGCTTCCGGCACACCGTCCGGGAACATGCGCTCGACCGCCTGATCGGTCAGCCGTTCGAGCGCAGCTTGCGCGGTCAGGCCGTCAACGACGCGTTCGTGCGGATATTGGTAGCTGAGCTCGCCAAGGTCGAAGGTGCAGGCACGCGCGATCGCGGCGGTCGCGCGGATCGCCTCGGGAAAGGCGGCAAAACGCCGTTCCATTTCCTCCGGCGACTTCAGGTGTCGATCGGCATGCCGTTCGCGTCGATAGCCGAGGGTATCGACGGTGCATTTCTCGCGAATAGCGGTCACGACGTCCTGTAACAGCCGCGCTTCGGCGGCATGATAGAGGATGTCGCCGACCGCTACGGTGGCGACTCGCGCCGCCGCCGCCTGCGTCGACAGTTGGTGCAGGCGAAGCGCATCATCGGGACGCCGTCGGAAGGCAAGGCCGAGATAGCCGTGCGCTCCGAAGGTCTGGCGCAGTTCGAGAAGGTGGCGGGCGGTGCGATCATCGGCTTCGTGCGGCAGCAGGATCGCGATCAGCCCGTCGCGCCAGTCGCAAAGATCCGACCAGCCGAGCGTACAGCCGCCCTTGCCGGCGCGCGACTTGCCCAGCGTCAGTAGGCGGGTGAGCCGCGACCAGGCGGCCTTGTCGGTCGGATAGAGCAGCAGCGCGCGGCCATCGTCGAGGTCGACCCGCGCGCCCGGGACCATCCGCACGCCAGTTGCTTTCTGTGCCTCCCATGCTCGCACCAGCCCGGCGACGCTGCCGCGGTCGACGATGCCGAGCGCAGTGTGGCCTTGAAGCGCGGCGGCGGCGAGAAGTTCGTCCGGGCTGGACGCACCTCGCAGAAACGAAAAATGGGTCGTCACCTGAAGTTCGACATAGGTGGCCATCAGCCGAACAGCCCGTGCAGATACCAGCTCAAATCGCCGGTCGCAGGCTCGACCCCGTCGCCACGCCGGAACAACCAGAAACGCGCGCCAGTGTCGTCCTCAACCCGGAAATAGTCGCGCACCGCCCAGACCTCGCCGTCGCGCCGCCACCATTCGCCATGGATCCGTTCGGGTCCGTCGCCCGCGACCACCGCATGGACCTTGCCCCGCCAGGTGAACCGGCGCGGTGGAGCGTCGGGGAGCAGCGCGAGTACGCTTGACAGCGGTTCGGGACGCTGGAGGATCCGTACCGGTCTGCGCCAAGCCGGCCAGCCGGTGGGAGACGCGAGCGGTGAGGCGCGGCGCACCGCGCGTTCGGGCACGTCGCTTTCGACGGGGGCGGTTGTGAACAGCGCGTTCTCGCCAACCCGACCGGCGATCTGGTCGACCAGCGTGGCGATGTCAGGTGTCGGTTCCTCGCCGGTCAGGTCGCCCACCACTGCGATCGCACCGAGCGGATCGGTGCGCGTCGCCGCAAGGCGCATGGTCTCGATCCCGTCACCCGGATCGATCCGCTCTATGCGCAGGTGGAACAGGCGAGCAAGATGCGCTGCATCACGTGTCGCGCGCGCTGTGCCGATCGCGAGGCGCTGCTCGCTGCCATCGATCCGTTCCAGCAACAGCACCAACGTTCGCGCGCCGTGCCCGCGCTCCTGCAGAAGCAGCATCATGTCGCCGAGCAGGTCGGCGATGACGCGCTCGACCGCGTCGGCAGTGCCGATCGGTTCGAGAAGTCGGCGTTCGACGACTGGTGTCTCCTGCGGGACGACGGGCACGATCGGCTCCGCCACCCGGCCAAGCGCCTCATCGAGCCGCCGGACGCTGGCGAGCCCCAGCCGCCGGACGAGCGGCCCGCGCGGCAGCGGGACCAGGTCGGCGATACGGTCGAGCCCAAAACGTTGCGCGGCGGCGATGGCCTCTGGTGACAGACGCAACGCTGCGGGGGGCAGTGCGCTGATCGCCCGTGCTTCGCCGCCGCCGGGAACCAGGGTGACGGCCTCGCGCCCGTAGCGCGCCAGCGCATGCGCTGCCCCCGGCGTACCTGCCACCGCGACCCGCGCGGTATAGCCGAAGCGTCGGCAGAAGCGGACCAGTCGAGTGCAGAACTGCGCCTCGCCACCATGCAGGTGCGCGGCGCCGGTCAGGTCGAACCATAGCCCGTCCGTTCCGCTCGGCGCGGCGGTTGGCGTCCAGTGGCGCACGGCATGGAGCGTAAGACTGTCGAGCACGGCGAGGTCTGCAACAGGATCGGCAGGGCGGATGTCCAGATCTGGCACCAGCGCGCGTGCCTGGGTGATCGCCATGCCGGGCACGAGGCCGAGCGTGAGCGCCGCCGGGCAGGCCGCGACGATCACTTGGCGCTGGCCGATCGCCTCAGCGAGGATCAGCGGCTGCATGTGGGTGACCGGGCTGGCCGACCCTGACAGGTGGGCTGCCTCGGCAGACAGTGCCCGTTTGAAGGGATGCTCGGCCGCCTCCGACCGGCGGCCCAGTTCGCGCATCGTCGGTTGCTGGTGAAGCGGCAGTGCCGCCGCCTCTTCGGCGATCGCCCCACGCGTGCCCTCAACCTGCGCCCAGCGCGCACCCGGCCGCCAGCCTCCACCCCGCGGTACCGAACAGGCACCGGGGTCGTCGTCGATCGGCAATATGGGCGCAGGCCTCGGCTCAGGCAGCGCGCGCGGCCGCTCCAGCCGCCGCAGTCGCTCGATCGCGAGATGCGGCAGGTAGAGCGAGGCGACCCGTGTCATCGCATGCCTCCAAGTCCATCGTGAAACCGGGGCCGCCACGCTGGCGGGCCAACTCGACTGTCCAGCGGGCGCGGCCGACGCCGGGGGCAGGCAATCGAGCGGACGGCGCGCACGCGATTCGCCAACGGGTCATCGCCGCCGACAGCTCGGTCAGCGGGCAGACGCCCTGCCGTCGCCAGCGCCGAAAGAGCAGGGCAGGGGTGCCTCCGGTCATTGCCGCCAGTTGCAGCCGCCGGGTGGCGACCATATCCGCGCGTTTCACCTCGCCGACCACAGCCGCGACGCCGCCGTGGCGCAGGCCATCCTCCATGACGGCCAACACGTCCTTGTCCTCTCGCGTCTCGACGAACAGCAGCGTCGCCGGATCGAGCCCGGCCTGTTCGAGCCCCGGTGCGTAAAGATCGAAGCGGGTCAGCGCCCACAGGACGCGGCGTCCTGTCGTCGCGGCGACCCGCGCGGCGATCCCCACCACGAACAGCGTCGCTGCCGCATCGTCGCTGAGCGTCGTCGTAGCCGCTGCGATCTCGTGAAGGCCGCCAAGCGTCAGGCCGCCATCCGCCAACCGGCCATCGAGCGCGTTGATCCCGAACGGTAGAATCGCCGAATCGTTGGCCCGCGCCTCTCCGATGCTCTCGCGGAGGAGGGCCATGGCGTGATGACGACGGGCTTCGATGGACATGGTTGCAGCGACTCATATGTTCGCCTTATGTTCCGTAAATCCTTCCGATTGGTCAAGATGTTGCGGAGCGCTGCCGATGGACGACAATGCACCAGTACGGGGCGATGGCAGCGTTCCCGCTGGCCATGGTGATCCTCTATTCGATCACATCGGCCGCCGGTTGCGCACGCTGGAGGAATGTGCCTTGCACAAGCGGACCCTTCGGCTGACCTGTCCCCGATGCCACCATATCCGCATCCTCGATGCGGTTCCGCTTTGGTGGCTGTTCCATCGCCGGGGGTGGGATGGGGCGATCGCTGCGGCAAGGGAGCGCATGCGCTGCGCGCATTGCGCAAAGGGCGGCGGTCCGCCGGTCCGGCCCGGCATCGCGATCGTGCGCGATCCGCCCACCGGCGAGCAGCTTCCCTCTCCCGACGTGGTGACGTGGAAGAAGCTTGTATCGCGCTACCGCTCGTGATCGAACGGTGGAATGTGCAATCTTTACAGACTCAAAACCGACGTGCGCGACTATTTCGACGCGCTTGCCGCATCCGAGGACACGGCCAATACCCTGTCGGTCGAGAAGGACTATGCCGCTCCCGGAAAGCCCGGGTACGTCGTTCGTCAACAGGACGGTGCGCGGGTCGTAAGCACGATGCGATGGGGGTTCCCAACCCGAAAGCCACGCAAGCGTCCGGCTCGGGAGGGCGAACTCCCCTTCCTCTACGACTGGTGGACCAACGCCCGGAACATGCAGAGCAACATGTGGCGGACATGGTTGGCGCAGCCCGAGCAGCGCTGCCTGGTGCCGTTCACACGCTTCGCCGAACCCAAGGCCGCTGCCGACCGGCAAGGGCCGGGCGATACCAACTGGTGGTTCGCCGTCGAGGACCAGGCGGTGCCTTGCTTCGCCGGGCTATGGAAGGTCGACCAGGACCATGACCGGGTCTATGCCTTCTGCACGACAGAACCGAACCCGCTGGTCGCGCCCAAGCACCCGAAGGCGATGCCGGTGATCCTGCTGGCAGACGATCATGAGCGCTGGCTAACCGCCCCTGCCGATCAGGTCATGGATTTGCTCGCGCCTTACCCATCGCAGCTCATGCAGGTGAAATAGTGCTGTCTCGATACCTTCCGGCGATGAATAGCATCGCAAATTGATCCATAATGAAGGTAATCGTCCGGACGATCAGAATGATCAATGTCTACGATGGTCACATCATCATCGGCGAGCAACATCAGGCATCCGCGTGTTTTCAGCAGCCGCAATGAACAGAATCATACGCACCGCCGGTTACGTCATAGCGGTTCTGTGATAGATGTCTCCGCGGATCGCCAATCGCGGCGATCCGTGGCGGTTGCGGACAGCCATGCGGACGAGGCACTGATCCATCTCGCCGTGTGCCAGCGTCCAGCCGCCCGTATCAGGGGAGACGTTGCTGTGGCCCGTTTCGTCATCGCCAATCGCCGCGCCGGACGCTTCAGTGCGGATGCCAAGGTCGCCTCACGCTTCTCGGTCGGCGTTGCTCTGGAGGGAATGTCCTCAGCCCGGATCGTCGAGGATAATGAACCCGAAGATCCGCTCGCCCGTCGCGTCGTCGTGGTGGAGGCTGACCCGGTCGAAGTCGAGCGCGAGCGCGCCGCGGCGGGGCCGGATACGATCATCGAACCCGAGATCCTCCATCACCCGCTGAACGTCCTTCCACCCGATCTGATCGGCGCCGTGCCGATCGGGGTGATTCCGGCAGCGATCGACAATGTCACCCGCATCACGGTGACCGGTAGCGGTGCAGGGCTGGCGGCTTGCCGCGTCACGGTGTTTTTCCGCGGGTTCGGCGGAACGTCCAGCGCCGAGGCGATCACCGACCCACAGGGACGCTGCGATGTCCCCAATCCGGCCCGTGCCGTCGTCGCGGGTGTGCTCGCACTGCCCAACGGCGGATTCTGGCCGACGCTGTCGCGGGGGGCCGCAACGGCGATTGACTGCGTACCACTTCCGACGGACGGCCCGCTAGGCTGGTGGCATGCCGCAACCGGTATCGATGCCTTCGATCCTGCGCTCGGCTCGGGCGTGCGCGTCGGCGTCATCGACACCGGGCTCGGGCCGCATCGCTGCCTGCAGCATGCCCATGGCATCGGCAGCTTCATCGATGGCGTCGAGGATAACGGCCCCGGTGCCACCGACGACAGCGAGGGGCATGGAACCCATGTGGCTGGGACGATCGGGGCGCGTCCGGTCGGGCAGGGCGATTATGGCGGCATCGCGCCGGGTGTCGACCTGTTCGCCGCGCGAGTCTTCGCGCCCGGCAAGCTCGCCTCCAACGCCGACATCGCCAACGCGATCGATGCCCTGTCGCGTGGTCACGGTGTCGACCTCATCAACATGAGCCTCGGCGCGTCGACGCCATCCGAGGTGATCCATGACGCCATGCTCGATGCACTGGAGCGTGGGACGTTGTGCGTGGTTGCGGCGGGCAACGAAGCCGGACCGGTAAGTTACCCGGCGGCGTTCCCGGAGTGCGTGGCCGTGTCCGCCCTTGGCCTCGCGGGCTGGGCTCCTCCGACATCGCTCAGCGCGACCCGCCTGCCACAAGCTGCGGACCGGTTCGGTCGCGACAACCTGTTTCTCGCCAGTTTCAGTTGCTTCGGTCCGGAGATCGACTGCGCGGCACCGGGCGTCGGCATCATCGCGCCCGTTTACGATCCCGATGGACGGAGCGACGCGCTGTTCGCGGCGATGGATGGCACTTCGATGGCATCACCGGTCGCCTGCGGCATCGCGGCGGCGCTTCTGTCGCGTCAGGCGGGGCTTGCGACGCTGCCGCGAGATGCGTCCCGCGCGGCATTGTGCCGCAGCCTGCTCACGGCAGGCTTGCAGGATGTCGGGCTCGCGCCGAAGTATCAGGGACGCGGTATCGCCTTCCTGTCGTAGCTGCTATGGTGACGCCGGAGACAAGTGGACAGATCATGCGGTTCGTCGTCGCAATCAAACGCGGTCTGCGCGGCCAGGGTGTCGAAGCGACCAAGGCCGGGCAGGTCCCCGGTGTGACGCTGGTCGGCGATGCCAATCCCGACCGCGTGATCGTCGATGCCACGGACGAAGCCGTCACGGAGCTGCGCCGCCGCTTCGGTGCGTTCATGCATGTCGAGCCAATGATCGGTCACTCGACGCTATAGCCTTCGCACCTGACCGGTTCTTCAATCGTCTACAGGAACGCCCCGACCATCGCGAATTGCCTGTAGTTCCGGAAGCAGCCGCGATCGGCGAGCCGATGGCCGAACGCCCCGCGAAACGAACTCGATCGGTGGATCCTTTTCACCGGGCTCGCCGAGGTGATAGGCGGTTTCGCCATCCAGTTGCACCGCGTCGCCGGGCGCCATCGCCATGATGGCGATCGCCTGCTCCCGGGTCACGAGTGTAGTGCAAGAGACACCTGCCGACCGGTCATCGATAGTTAGAACATAGCGCATCGCGCCTCCCTTACGGAGGCGGCCGGATCGGAATCAATATCGATCGTTGCGATGTCGCGCATGCCGTAGGAAAGTAGTCGGGCCAACCTGCCCAAGCGACCGGAGGCCTCAGATGATCGCTTGCCCGCGGTCTTTCGGGCTTCCTCGCACCAGCTTGTCAGTCACGCCGGCGGGCTTGATGCAGATGATCCGCCATGCGTCTCGATGATATACTTGCACGCCGACGCCGGCGCTATCCACGACCGCTTCCGACCTTGCCGGACATCTGCCTGATCGACATTCCGCAGCCCTACGCATCGCCGTCGCTGCCACTCGGCCGCTATTATCCCGTCATCATCGAAACGGAGGCGGAATGGGCGGAATGGGATCATTTCCTCGCAACCAATCGGATCGTGCCTTGCGCTCCCGACCTCTTCGACCGTCGCCCGTCCGCGCTCCATGCCGGCACGATCACGTTCGCGCACTATGATCCGGCCGAAACGGGTTGGCCGTGGATCTTGCTCTGCTGCTGGCCAGCCGATCATGTCGCCCGCGCAGGCGACGAGGGGGATCTGTTTGCCCGCTCGGCCTATTCGGTCGAGATCGCTGCGACCCATGCCGAACGTGACGCCATGGCAGACCGAGTGCTGGACAGGCTCGGGCGGGATCGCACGGTGAACCTGACGTTTATCCCGGCATCGCCGGTGGCTGGCAGAGGTTGACGCCCTGACTACCGCTACCCTTTCCATCCGGCACTTCCTTCGGCGGCCCTGCCGATAGGTCGAGGATACGGGCCGCGCGGATAGGCGGGAGCCTCGCCTGACCCTGCGGTTCGCGCAGGGGACCTCTGCGGCACCGTTGGGCCTTCCGCTCCGTGGACGATCGCCGTTCCTTGACGAACGCCGGGCACTCACTCCGGGTCGATCGGGGGCCGTGCACCACTGGGCATCGTCGGTTCAGCGCGGACGTGTCGGTCAAATTTTGGCGGCGGGGCAGGTGGCGGGCGGTGCGCATGGGCGTCGGGATGCGTGGCGAGGTGTGGAGGCCGTGGCGAGCGTCGGCGCGCGCGGTGGGTGCGGGATCAGAGGAGAGGAGGATCGAGGTTTGTGTCGCCGGGAATGAGCCTGAGAGCGACCTGAATGTCGAAAGGTTGAGACGATGAACATCGGTGAACTTCGCAACGTCAATGGCCGTCTGATGGGCTCGATCGCGACCCGCACCATCGACCTGCCGCGGATCGGCCTGCGTCCAGTCGAGAACGACAATCCGCGGGCGCCGAAATACGAGGTCGTAGCGCTCAACGTCGCACGGCGCTGGGTGCAGATCGGCGCCGTCTGGGAAGCGGTGATGAAGCGGACCGGCGAGGTCTTCCTTGCCGGCACGATCGATGATCCGAGCCTGCCCGAGGCGCTTCCCGTCGCCCTGTTCCCCGCCACCGATTTTGATGGCTACATGGTCGCGTGGCGTCGCGATACGATGCGGTCCGACATCGGCGGCGGCTTCGGGGCGAGCAACTACGACCGGGAGCAGGGCGAACGCAGCCGCGGCGGGAATACCCGCGACCAGCAGGACAGTGGCTTCGGTGAAAGCACGGCCGGAGTGGGTGGCGAACTGGTCGGCGCTGACGGCCCAGGCGATCTCGACGACGACATGCCGTTCTGATCGACCGCGCCCAGCGCAAATCGGGGCCGGGGGAGCATCGCTTCTCCGGCCCTTTTTCCTGTCCGACCAGCCGAAAGCCAGCATCGTGACAAACCACCTGTTCCCCACCAGCCTCAGCGCCAACTCCGCCGGCTTCCCCGGATCGAGCGTCAGTTCCGCTCAGCGGGTCCGACCCGTCATCGAGATCGGTGCACTGATCGCCCGAACCTTCGATCTGCTCGAAGGCACGAGTTTCGAGCCCCTCGCGCCGCAAATCGCCTCGGGATTGATCAACGGCGCGCGGCACCGACGACAGGGCTGACGCTTCCATCCGAGCCCGGGGCCGCGTGCGTGGCCCCATCGTACCGTCATGTACCGGAGCCAGCATCATGACCGATACCGCGTCATCGGGCAGCGTCCGCAGCTTTGCCGACCTGCCGAACCTGTACAAGCAACTGACCGCCACACCCGAATTCGAGCGGGCGTTCGGCGATCCCATCCCCCTGTCGATCATCGAACCCGGCGAGGAGCCCGGCGAACACGACATGCCCGATCCGCTGGCGGTGCAGGCGGATTGCGGCGCGATCATCGCCACCCTGTTCGATCTCTTCGTCGACACGCGGATCGAACCCTTGGCGGCAGAGGTCGCATGGGGCTTCGTCAACAGCTTCCACTTCACCGCGCAGAAGCTGGAGCGACGCGAACAGGCATTGGCCGACGAACTGGGTGACCTCGCCCGCCGGCCGGACCTGAGCGAGGTCTACAACCGCGAGATGGAGGAAAAGCAGCTTCTTTGCCAGTCGATCGCCGAGCACCGCGAGGCGATGGAGGTGTGCCGCGACTATGCCGCCGAAATGTACCGGGTCCAGACTGGCTGGCCGTGGTCCCCGGCGCGGGGCAGCCGGGCTTCGAAAGCCTCGACCGCCACGCAAGTCGCGATCCAGGACTATCTCCGCCAGCGGGAGCTTGATCAGCGCGACCGTTACCTGCCCCGGGGGCCGCTGGTCGTCGCCTCCGGCCATGCCCAGTGGCATGACTGGCAACCGATCTGGGACCGTCTCGATACGATCCGTGCGCGCATCCCGACCATGACCGTCGTCACCACCGCGCAGCGCAAGGGGTTCGACGCGATCGTCGCCGCATGGTGTGCGAGCCGGAACGTGCCGCTGCTGGCGTATGGACTGGTCGGCGGTGGGCGACGCGCGCCGTTCCTGCGCAACCGCAAGCTCGCCGAGTTGAACCCGGTCGAGGCGGTCCTTGGCGAAGGCTCGGGCATTCAGGCCAATCTCTACCAGACGCTGCGGCAGGCGGACGTTCCGATCCACGCCTTCCGCAAGGCGGATCAGGCCCCGATCGAACGGGTCGGCCGGCCGGGTGGCCCGGCACTGCGCCGCGCCGCCTGATCCTTCATGCCAACCTTGGGGGGGTGGCGCGATGCGCGGCATCCCCTAATTTTGGGAGTTCATCATCATGCGCGTATATGGAGGTTGCATCGAACCGGACGGCATGGACCTCGACAGCGAATGGTGGACCGCACCGTGTCCCAAGTGCGGAGCGCCGGCGCGGCATGGTCACGTCGAGCAGCTCGAGGGCGGCTGTATCAACGCCTATCATCCGGTTTCCTGCACGACCTGCGGTCATTATGACGGCTTCTGGGACGACCTATAAGCCGAGCGCGAATGCGACAGTGGCCTGCGGCAGGCGTCGGAGGTCCACGCACCCTGCGGCGCTATCCGGTAATCCGGAGCGACAATGGCCTCACCGATCATGGTAAGCGGCGAAAAGGGCCGCCATGGGCATCGAGCCCATGCCGGTCCTTGGGCGCTCGTGGCGACTGTCAGGGACAATATTCTCTCTCAACAAGTCCTATCGTGGCACGGGACCGCACCGGCCTCAAGGACGGCGGGGCCCCACCATTTTTCCCGGCGGAGCCAGCGTCGTCCTCCCCCCAGAGCGCTTCGGCCGCCGGGAAAAATCGTGACCCCCACCGCCGCTAACGCGGTCGGGCTGGCGCCCGATCCTTGACCCCGGTGCTCGGAGCCCGTGCAGGGGAGGAGACCTCTTGAAGAAGAAGGAGGTTCTCATGACCAGCACCGACGTTTCCCGCTTCGCCGACATCACTGACCTCTTCGCCGAACAGACCGGACACCCGTCGAGCAGCTTCGCCGCCGCCTTCACCGAGACGGTCGACGGCTTCCAGATGACCCGTGGCGACGAACCGATCACGGCGGGACTTCCCGACGCTTGGGAGGCCGAGCGCGCGTCGGAGATGGTCGTGCAAACGCTCTTCGATGTGATGCGCGATACCCGGCTGGAGGACATCGCCGGCCTACTGGCGTGGGGCGTCGTCCACGCCTTCCACAAGGTCGCGCAGCAACTCGATCAGGAAGCTGACCGGGCGGCAATGAAGGTCAAGGATCTGATCCGATCAGCCGACGGCAGCGAGGTCGGCACCGTCGAGATTGAGGAGGCGCAGACGCTCTGCCAGTCGCTGGACGAGGCACGAGAGGCGGTCGCCTGCATGCGCGACCGGGCGGCCGAAACCTACCGGGTCGAAACCGGGCGGCCATGGTCGGCTCCGCGCGCAACGCTGGTATCGAGCAAGCGCACCGCCTCGGTGATCGACGGCACGAATTTCCTCGCCGCACGTCGCCAGCGCCGGATCGAGGCCCAAGCGCCGCAGGGGCCGGTGGTGATCTTCTCGGGCGGGCAGCGCTGGCATGATGACCGGCAACTCTGGGATCGTCTCGACCAGATCAAGGCGCGGGTTCCGGCAATGGTGCTGGTGACAACCGCTCAGGGCAAGGGGTGCGACGCGATCGCAGCGGCATGGGCGGCCAGTCGCGGAGTGACGCTGGTGGCGATGACGCTCAACCATCGGCTCGGTAGTCGGGCAGGGTTCGCGCGCAACGAGCAGCTGATCAAGCTGCAACCGGTGGAGGCGGTGGTGTGCGAAGGCTCGGGGTTGCAATCGCACCTCGCGCGGGCGGTTCGGGCGGCGGGGATCCCGGCGCATTTCTTCCGCTATGACGGACAGCAGGCGGCGTGAGCCGCTTGGCGGGGCCGGTCGGGTTCATACCCGGCCGGTCCCCATTTTTTTTTGTCGGTCGGTTGGCTCGCTCCGGCTCGGGACGACGGCCCTGGCGGGCCGTGTCCGTCGCCGGACCGATGCGGCGGCGATGCCGCCGGCCTCCTGCGCGCGGCTCCGCCGTGCTCGTCGCAGGGCCATCCCTTCGGGATGACGTCGGTTGCTTGCCGTTCGGGATCAGACGGATCGCACCACGTCAGAGGAGAGGAGGATCTGGAGGGGTGCCTGACAGAGGAGTTCAAGAGCCATGACCAATGATCGCACCCAGCCCATCGCCGACAAGCCGTCCGTATTCAGCTCCGGGTCGATCTCGATCCGGCACCTGCCCACCGCTGTTCTGACACGGTTGCTCGAGATCATCGATCGCCGGCTTCCGGTCCTGATCGGGGACGCACGCGGGGTCGACTCGGCCGTCCAACGCCTGCTCATGGATCAGCGCGCGCCGAATGTGACGGTGTCCACGGCAGACGGCTTTCCGCGCAACAACATCGGCGATTGGGCGGTCCGAAACATCCCCGGTGAGGGGCGTGCCGGCACAGCGGGTTTCCACGCGACCAAGGACCGGGCGATGGCGGCCGAGGCGGGGGCCGGCTTGGTCATCTGGGACGGAAGAAGTCGCGGCAGCCTTGCCAATGTCCACCGTCTTTGCGAGCGACAGTGCTTCGTGGCGGTATGGCTGGGGCCTGAGGGGCGGTTCGAAAACCTCAACTCGACGGCAAGACGCGGAGCATTCGTGAACCGCTATCCCTGCCGCGCGCGATGATTTCTATGGTGCCGTCGAAGGCGGTACGCTGCGACCCTGCGGGGCCTCAGCGTACCGCCTCTCTTCATGCAGTCTTGGCCGCCGGCAACGCCTTCAGCGCGCCGATGGAGGGAGCACCACCGGCCCGGATCGCGTGGGTCAGCACGTCGCGAAACTCACGCTCGGTGAGGGCCTCGACGCCCAACTCCCGGACCATCGCGGCATAGCGATCGCGCAGCGCGCTTCGCGCCTGCGCAACCTCTTCGGCCATCTTGCGCTGGCGCGCTTCGAGGTCCGCCAGCCGTTCGCGTTCACTCAACTTGGGCATGTCCAACTCGCTTGTCGTCGGGCTGCCCGCCAACCCCAATGTGTGGCGCACGCGGCGCGTGCGCAACCCGAACTCGGAGGTTCGTATCATGAGCATCATCGTCTCGTATCGGTCATGCGTCGGGGACCGGCGTTCCGCCGGAAGGAACAAGTGTGCCCCCTACCGGGGGGTGGCCGCCCATGTGGCGATCGATGGTCGCAGCGGTCGGGCCGCTGCGCTGGGGATGACGCACGGCCTTGGCCGATGTTGATGCACCGTACGCATAGATGCTGCCCATAAATGGCGGCATTTCAACAGCTTGTGACAACTATCGTTGCGCTGTCAGGACACATTCTGTTCGCCGACCCGGGCGAAATCAAGCGGTTTTCTGGCTATAAGCGTCGTCGGGATTAATCGCGCACAAAGTGGGCTCGCGTGTTCGTCTCAGGGACCGGGGTTATGGCGGACTGCCAGGTCTCAAAAATCTGGAGCGTACAACAGTCTGAATTCAGTCATGTCGAAAATCACCGCTCGCTTTCTAGGATCAGGCGTTGCCTTCGCGTTTGCGAAGAGCGTCAGTTTACTAATCGCCGCTGCATAAAGCGCTTAAGAAGATCGTGTCCGAATGGGAATATTCACTTGCGGACGCATCGCCTCTAAACGGCCAGCATAGCTCCGTACGACTCGGTTATACAGGTCGGTGGCACCCTTTTCGCGAACAGTGACGATTAGCGCGTAGCTAACGGTATCGCTTCGCTGTGCGCCCTGCCCATGAGCGCGCGCTTGGTGTTCGACGTCGAAGACCGGCTGGTCAAGGGTGGAAGCTCGAAAGCGGCGACCCGCTTTCAGGACCGCTTCCCATCTCTGGGCATCGTCTCGAAGCATCTGTTCAGTTTGAAACATCGCCGATTGTCCAAAGAACGAAGCTGATTGATGGACGGATCGCTGGCGCAGTTCCCCTTTCAGCATGTAAGTTCCTGGATCGCCAACTGTTTTAGGCCGGAAGGTGATGCTTACACCGGTTCGCGTGTAATTGATCGCGTCTTCGGGGTCGACGGGCGTCGCGGTCACCAAAGTTGCTCGTAAATCCACCATGCCGCCAAACCCGTCAGCAGGTACCGGTAGCAGGAAGCGTCTGTACCGTGCGGGTTCTAAGACGCCCTGATACACGACAGTCGCTTCATCATCGAGGCATGTCGCCAAATCATCGAGACGAGGCGGCAGACTGCCCCAGCCGACGTCGCACTGGTCGTGAGTCCCACAATCGGCATGATGGACAAGAAGCGCACGGAGGGCGGTTGGGCTGAGCTGGGTTCCGAACAACGCCCGGAGGCCTGCTCCAAGCCGCGCCGCAGCCGGGGCTGCGAAGCTGGTGCCGAAGACTCCCGTTGCTGTCCCGATACCGTTGGCAGCATAGAATAGTTCTCTGCTTGATCCACCAAACGCAAGGACGTCGGGCTTCACAAGGCCAGGGCTTCGACCGGGCCCCTTGGCGCTGTAAGAGGCTCGAGCCCAAGGTTTGCGCGGGTTATCCGACGCCCCCACGCCTAGCACGTTGACCCCGTCCGCTGCGGGTTGAACGCGGCAAAGGCCGCTATCAACGTCCATACTGCCGTTGTTGCCGGCAGCGGACACAACTAGCGTTCTGCCGGTTGCGGCAAACTGGTCTAGGCGAGCAGTCCAGATGTGCACATCATGATCCAGCAGCGCCTCGTCGGGCCCTATGGATAGGCTGACCAAGTCGTATGGATGTTGTTCGAGAACCTCCATGATCCGGTCTAGGGTAGTCATTAATTCAAAGTCGTCGCCGTCTTCATCAATGACGCGCCAATGATCGACGCCTGAGTAGGCTCGTTCGAGCGTAGTGCCCTGCGTTAACGGCCCGTAGAGAAAAGCGCTGGTGACCTGCGATCCATGCCGTACGGCCTGTGGAAGAGCCGCGCCAATTCCGGCTGCCTCGCGCGAGACGACGAAACTGGGAAATTGGTGCTTTGCTGGCAAACCGCCGTCAAAAATGGCTGCTCGCAATTCGCTGTCGACAACCAGTTCGTTATTCAGTTCGACAGGGAACGATGAGCGGGTTTCGCCAGCTCGAAGTTCCACATCACGGAAGGCTAGCTTTGGCATCCTCCGCAACCTGCGCAGAAAAGCGAATTGCGACAGTTCTGTTAACTGGTCGCGAGGAGCATGTAGGCCGAGGAACGTGAGGCCCCCTGCTTGCTGACGCCGGATGTTGCGGATGTCGATGCCAAGGCTCCTGCACCACTCGCCGAAGCCACGCAGAACATCATGGCCCCACCATTCTGCCACATCGGCATGAAGGATTACTTCGAGAGGTGGTTCGCGCTCTACGCCCGGAACAAGCCCAACTCGTCCATCGTCCAAGGCTGAAATGTGCTCGATGCGGCGAAAGTCCTCATATATGGCCTCGTCGCGGGTTTCGAGAACTGCCCGGTCAAGTGCAATTAATTTACGTCGATCGCCAGCAATGAATAGTTCGGGAGCAACGAGTGGCTCAGCGGGGGCTTCCTTCTGGGTCCATTTCGCGGGCATAACCCGCCGTTCCCGGCTGCCGACCTGTCTAAGGCCCAATCCGTTGAGCAGACGGGAAGGGTGATACGACTTCGCTAGGTAGCTCGGATGTAGCGTTAGCGAGATTACGGCTTCATCGTTCGGGCATGCTAGCGCCGGTAGTTCATCGACGCTTTGACCGGTGCTAGCGATTTCGGGCCGGAGACGTACCATCGCTTCCTCGAAGGTGTAAGGATGGGCCTTGTCTCCGCCGCCGGTGTTCAAGCTTATCGGCTGAACCAGCGTCTCGCCTCGTCCGATAAGGTAGTTGATCGGATTAGCCATCCTTCTCCTCCACTGATCGGGCTCGACGGATTGTGTCCCGCGATAGTCCCGTGATTTCGGAAATTTGCCGTTGAGGAACGCCTGCAGCTTCGAGTTCTACACCGACGGCCTTAAGTGCTCCCTTTGGCAACCCTTCTAAACGTTCTGCAACAATCTCGACAAGCTTGTCACCGAGTGGCTCATTCAAGAGGACAGCTTGTCTCCGCGCGGACCGTAGCACACGCACAACGTCGCTGAACGACCAACCCGAAAGCACAACGGAGAGCGCATTTGACCATGCAGAATTAAGGGTGTTGCCCAATTCTCTTTTAAGCAACTCCTGGAGGTCCGCCGTCGTCGGCAAAGGAAATTCCACGACGATGTCGAACCGTCTCCAGACGGCGGGGTCCAACAGTTCGCCGTGGTTGGTCGCCGCGATCAACAGGCGATCAGCCGGCCATCTATCGATTTCCTGAAGAATAACTGTAACCAGCCGCTTTAGCTCGCCGACCTCAGAGTCGTCATTCCGGCGCTTCGCTACAGCGTCGAATTCATCTAACAGAAGGACGCAGTCATTCGACTTTGCATATTCAAGGACGGACCTCAAGTTTGTGCCTGTCTTGCCAAGCAAGCTACTCATTACTGATGCGAGATCAAGCGTAAACAGCGGCTTGTTTAAACGCTCAGCAATCCAATGTGCAGTAAGGGTTTTTCCCACACCCGGCATACCGGTAAAAAGAATTGTCCGCGACGGCTCCAATCCAGCTTCTTGAAGGGTGCTTGCGTGTTGGCGCTCGCGGATCACCTGTTCAACCTGCTGTGCAACCTTGCCTGCAAGCACTGGCGCCGGATCGACGTGGGGGGCCTGCTCGATGCGCAAGAGATCCCAACGACTCTCCTGGTCGACGGGGATCAGGCGATTCCCGGCGCTACGTTCGGCCATTTCAGCTCGACGCAGGGCGTTTCCCTCGCCCGCGAGCTGCGTAAGCGCGTCAGAAACCTCGACGTACTCGTCCTTAAAGGTCCTGCTAAGCCGCCGCACATACGCTTCGACCTGCTTGCCCTCGCCCTTTATGGAAAGGCGTGCTAGCTGGACTAGATAATCCAGTAAAACCTTTTCAGTAGTCCCTGCCAATCCACACCTGTCACTAAAGTGGCGGTTTTCCGCCAAAAAATACCGGAATGGGGACCATGTATAGTGGACTAGTTTCGCGGTCAACCGCTGACATTCTAGTCCATTGGCGAAATTTTGGCTTGAGCCATCCGTCGGCTTGCGCCAGAACCGTATGTGCAGCGGGATCGTCCTGTCTGTGTCACGCCGAGATGGATCGGCAGGAGAATGATGATGAAGATTGGACGCAACGCGCGCACCGGACGCTTCACCAAGGTCTCCACCGCGCAGAAGCGGTCTTCCACCCATGTGGTGGAGACCATCAAACGCGGTGGGACCGGGCGTTCATCTAAGAAGCGCGTCTAATCCAGGCCGCGCAATCTGCGCAGCCTGAACGGGAGCCGGTTCTTGCTTGGCGGTGGGGACCGGCTCCATGCTAGCGTTATGCTCTGCGGGCGCGACGTGCAAGAGTGAGCCGACTGGGTTGGCAAGCGCTATCGTGCCGCATGTCACGCTTCCGTCAGCAGTGTTGCAAGGTAGCGTCCGATGCCGTTCGCATGGCGTCGATCGAGGATGGATTCCGCCGCCGACAGATGCTGGTTGTCTATCCGGCGCGGTTCATCGTCACGCAGCATAACCACAAGCATGCAGAGAGCTTCGGCAATTGCACCTTCTACGGCTTTGGCGTCAACGTCGACGCGCACGGCAATATCGTGGTATGACAAGCCGCGTTCCCGGTGCAGCCGAAACAGCGTTCGCGTCGCGGGCGGCAAGCGGGTCAATGCCGTCTGGTATGCGGCAATGCGGGCGGGCGTGACAGGTTGTGGCATCATTCAGCCCTCCGCCCACGATTGTCGGCAGGCTGGGTTGCTGAGGCAGGGTTGCCGCGTCCAAGCCGTTCCTCGCAGACGGTGGTGACAATCCGGTCGAGGATCACCACGCGTTCCATCGCCCATGCCAGGGCAGCGGGTGCGACCGTGAAATCGCGGCCGTAACGCGCCTCGACATAGGCCCGCCGAATGCAGCCGAATGCGTGGCGCTCGAAGCGGGCAGCGCGCGGCCATGCGGCGGCAAGGCGCGGTTCGAGCTGTTCGGCCACGTCACGCAACTCGTCGAGTGAGTGGCTGCGCCTCCCGTGCAGCGCCAGCGCCCACGCGACGCACTGGTAAAGATGCTCGCATGTCTGATGGAGCAGGAGGGCCGCCATCATTGTGCTAACCCCGGTCGTGGTAGAATTCCGCGCCAGCGAGGAAATCGATGGCGCGCCCGTGCCAGCGCTCGAACTCGGCCAGTCCACGCGCGCGGTGTTCAAGTGGCGACAGGCGGCGCGGTGACGACAGCCGCGTTCCGTCCGCCTCGTAGAGCGCGATCCCATTCGTAGCGACCGTGACGAAATGCGGTACACCGTCCACCAGCGCGCTGTTGACTTCTTGCAGGCTATGGACGGTGAGGTTTACCGGGTGGGCGATTTTCCCGAACGTCGTTTCTTGACGCAGCCGGTCATGAACCATCGCCCAGTTGCTCCGGCAACTGGCGAGCTTCGGATCGTTGACGATCGCCATCAACCGGATGACCGCGCCGACCAAGCCTGCATCCGGTGCGGGCGCAACATGGTCACCGTGCAGGATAAGTTTGTCGATATGACCCGTGCGATACCGCTTCGCGGTCTTGCCGGCGACCAATTCGGCGAAGCCCTCAAAAACGATCGCCGTGGCTCGCCGCAGGTCGTGGAGTACGATTGATGACAGATGGCTGATATCGGTGGGTAGCATCATGGTCGCGCCTCCCGGTCGGGAACGCCGGTGACGACGCGTACATGGTCAAGCAGCGCGCTCAGCAACGGGCGAACCCGATCGACCGTAAAGCCGCCATCGTCCGGCACGGGCCGGTCGTAGCGGTGCATCTGGTTCCACTTCCAATAGGGATCGAGCACGATCGCCAGCCGTGCCATTTCCCCGCAGTGAAGGCCGAACCCGCTGACATTGGCATAAGCCAGTGATCGGGCGACGTACATGCGGATGTAACGTGCGCACCAGGCGTCGGGGAAACCGACGAGCAGCAGATGGGCGCTTATCGCCAGACTTGAAACGATCCCGGCCACGTATAGCCCGTCGCGGTGGTCCTTATGGAAGCCTGCTTCAATTCCCGCGAAGAAGCCTTCCGCGTTGCGATAGCGGAACCGGCTATCCTCTTCCTGCCACCCGTGCGGCAACAAGTCTGGACATGGTGCGGCATGATGATCGCAGAGCGCTCGTAAGGCCGGGTGCCACGGGGGATATGCCCCCTCCGGATTTCCGGTCATGATGCTTGTTCCTGATCGGGCGTGGCGTACCCGGTAGCGAGGCCAATATGTCGAAGCAGATCGGTCAGCAGATCGCGGATTTGCACTGCCGAGAAATCCAGCGGCGCTGGAGTATTGCCGTCCCCTCGGTGCAGCCAATTCCAAAGCCAGACGGGACACAGGAGATCACCCAGCGTCATAATGCCGGGGCGGCCGTCATCCCATAACGGTGACAGTAGATGGACCAAACGCTCCATGTCGGGGCGATCGTGACCAAGGCCGTAGCGATTGGCATAGTGCAGCGCGAGCGCTGGACGACAGCCGATGTTCCGAACGCACCAGTCGTTATCGAAGCCGATCGCGTTCGGAAAGGACAGCAGTCCGAAGTTGGCCGTCATCCCCGCATCGCGGAGCAAACGGCGGTAGCCGCGCACCGATCGCGGGTCGCGATGGGGCAAGAAGCTGTAGGCGCGCTCGTAGCGGTATCGGCCCAATGCGTGGGCTTCCGGTGTGGGGCGCAGCAAGATGGGGTAGGGGGCAAGGTCGGTCACAGACACCTCCGTTCCGCATCCTGCGGATGAGGCGAGAGTGCCGGGGCGGATGCGGTGACGGTCCCGAACTCCCGCACGCTAGGCGCGGGAGCCGCCGGGGCTGGTAACATGATCCGAAGACATGCGCCGCCGTCTTTAACCCGAAGGTCTGGACATACACGGCGGCACCCCGGAAACGTGAGTTTCCGAAGCGGTTTTCGGATCGGGATTACCAGTCCCGGCGCTGCCCTTTGCGCAGCGCGATTGCTTCGTAGCAGGATGAGTTAGGTTGGCCAATGCCGAGCTTGAGCCATTCGTTTACGTGGCGGGAGTTTTTGTCCGTCCATGATCGGACTGCGATTGACTATTGTCACCGTCGTCATTGGAGCCGGCCTGACCGGCGCGATCATCGGGAACGGATCGATCAAGGCCACCGTGCAGGGAAACATGCCACCGTATCGATGGCTCACGATGCGGCTGTCGCAACCGCCCTCGAGCGCGAGCCGGCTCCACAATCCGGCAACCGGTGGTGTGGCTGTAAGGAAGCCTGCGCCGCCGACGCCGCACCGATTTATCGCGGTGGATCCGGCTGCCGCTCCGGCATGGATGGCGACGACGACGGCATCGCCTGCGAATCGTGCAAAGGATAGGCAGCCGCGCGGCTGCCCTCCCCGTAAAAAGCATCAGAACTCAGGATCAAGAACCTGTTCAAGTGTAGTTACGATATCATCGAAATGATCCGCGCTCTCACGCGCTTTCGTGATGTGTGCCCCGTTTAATCCATCAGAGCTATTGCAATAGAATATTGGTTTCTTGGCGTCCATGGAATATGGAATTAGACTGTGAAGATTAGGTATCTGGCCAAGTTTGTAGTCATTGTCCTGCCATTCTACAACCTGCTCAATCGGCGAAAGCTTGTTCACGATATTGCTGGTAATGGCGGGAATAAGTTCGTCCCCGTAAATTTTCCAACCCGCTGTCATACCTGCTGCGTTCGAGCGAACATTGTGCCGCTGAATGACGTATCCGAGATAAGTTGGCCGACCTTTCGGTATTGAAATTTCGGTATTATGCCACGCTTGATTGACCTGATCCCAATCACGACGCCATGAAATCAGCTTGTTGCCAAGGTTCTCGGTTCCCTGAATTGAAAAAAGGTCGGGTGCGACAGGCGTGACGAAGTAATCAGAAGATGCCAATACCGCACGGTTTAGCGCCCCGAGATTGGGTCCTAAATCGATCAAGACAAGGTCGGCGCCCACCTTTTCGGCTGCAAATTTAATGTAGCGATGAATGGCGGATTGCGCTCTAATATCAGGTTCGCTCCCGCCTTTTGCTGAGTTCCAAGTATCGCCGAGTCTATCCTCAAAATCGCTTAGACGAAGATCCCCAGGTACAATGAATAAATTTCCCTTCGCATTCAAAGCGCGCGAGGGTGCCCGGCTTCTAATGTCACCGGTGGTGCTATAGACCCGTTCAATGTTTCGGAAGATACTGTTGCCTTCCGCAGACCAAGCCCGACGAATGTCGGTGTCTTGCATGCTGTAGGCGGTCAGATTGCACTGACTGTCACAATCAACCATGAGCACCGTGTGCCCGCGCTGCGCCAGCAAGTGGGCTACGTGATACATGTAGGTCGTTTTCCCGACCCCGCCCTTGTTGTTGAAGATGCTTATAATCTTGGTCATTCAACCCTCCTTTGGCAACAGCTATAACGAGCCATAGGTGGGCCGCTAGACCGTAAGTTTTTAAGGCTGATCCGAAACGACGGGACTTGGCGAATCCTAGATGCTCAGCCTCCAATTGAGGGCGGGCAATTGCCGTTGGGACGAGCGGGCATATTCGAGTAATCAGCGGCCGTCGCTCTGTCGCTGTTGTCTTAGAGCCTGACTCATAATTCGAGCTTGGCGATGCGCCGTGTCATTCGCCTGATGGAAGCGATGAGGAGCCATGCCTCGGAGGAGGCGATGGAAGCCTCCCAGTCCTTGGCAAGGCGTCGGCATCGGTTGAGCCAGGCGATGGTGCGCTCGACGACCCAGCGGCGGGGCAGGATGACGAAGCGGTGGGCGTCGGAACGCTTGATGATCTCGATGGCGAGGCGGTCGAGATGCGCGATGGCGGCCTCTAGCTTCTGCCCGGCATAGCCGCCGTCTGCGAAGAAGCGGACGAGCGAGGGATATGCATCCCGGCTGCGCTCGATGAGGGCTGGTGCGCCGTCACGGTCCTGGATGTCGGCGGAATGGACCAGCGTGTCGAGCAGGTTGCCGGCCGTGTCGGTTGCGATGTGACGTTTGCGGCCTTTGATCTTCTTGCCGGCATCATAGCCGCGGGGCCCGCCCGCCTCGGTGGTCTTGACCGATTGACTGTCGATGATGCCTGCGGTCGGTTCGGCCGCGCGGCCCTCCGCGACCCGTACCCCGGCCACCAGCACCGCGTTGATCGCGTCGAGCAGGCCACCATCGCGCATCCGGTAGAAATGGTACTGCACCGTGGTGAACGGCGGGAAGTCCTTGGGCAACTGCGCCCACTGACACCCCGTCGCCGCGAGGTACTGGATCGCGTTCCACAGATCCCGTGCCCGGTGCAGGCGCGGGCGACCTACCTTGGTCGTTCGCGCCAGCAGCGGAGCGATGATCGTCCATTCCTCGTCGGTGCAGTCGCTTGCGTAGCGCAGCCCCCTTCTGTCATGCTCGCGACGAGCGGTTTTGGTCCAGCCCATGTGATCCCCGTGGTCTTCGCAACCCCCGGTGAATCACAACTGACTGAAATCGCTCAACTCAATTTTCGGTTGGGCTCTTACGATCCGTCTTCCTCCATCGTGAGGCAGAACGCAGTCAAGGACGGCTAGGTGATGGGATTACGTCAATATTAATCGCTAAATTTTGGTCTTAAATATTTAAATCCGTTTGAAATACTTCGCAGAAGTTAAGTAAAAAGCCCGTTTTGTGAATTACCGTCTTGATTGTGATGTCGTCGTTAGTTGATTGCCTTCTCGCGTAAGAAGTGCTCCCAAGTGTTCGATGGCGTCCACTAACGCTGCGTTGGCAAGATGGGCGTAGCGGGCGGTCATCTGCACCTTGCTATGGCCGAGCAGCCGTGAGGTGCAGAACAGTGTTTCACCCGACATGACGGCATGGCTGGCGAAACTATGGCGCAGATCATGGATGCGCAGTGATGCCGGAAGGTCCGCCGCTTTACGGACCTGCGCCCACACGACGCGAACCGCTTCGTAACATTGCCCTCCCGGCAGCGGGAACACTGGCGCGGAGGCGACGCGGCTGGAATGCGGTAGGCTCGCACGGTGCCCATTGAGGAAGCGGCGCACGGGCATTCCGAGGGGTATGTCACGCGCGCCGGTCTTGCTATCGCGAAGACTGAGCCGGTCCCGCAATACGTCGCGCCATTCAAGTTGAACTGCCTCACTGACCCGGCATCCGGTCAGCGTCAGAAAGCGTAGCAACGCTGATGCGGTGCAGCCTTGTACGCTGCGCGCGTCCAGCGCGGCACCGAGCCGGCCCATCTGTTCCTCGCTAAGGAAGGTCCCGACTTGCCGCCGCCGGTTCATCCTCACCCCGGAGACCGGGTTGCGCCATCCCTCCGGCAAATGGCCCCATGCCTTTGCGTCATTCAGCATCTGTCCGAGGATACCTAGCGCGCGATTGGCCCCGCCGGGACGATCGGCGCTGTACCGCTCGAACCAGCATATCACGTCCGTCCGTGTGATCGCATCCAGCCGTTTGCCGGCGAAGGCTGGTCGTAGGTGGCAACGCATGTAGGAGCGATAGGTGCGCAACCCCTCCGGTTTGAGCCGGGACATGCACCGCCGGTCATGCTCCGCCTGAAACACCTCGAACAGCGGGGCGGTCGAGGGCGGCGGCGGGGCCTTCGCGGTGGCCGCCAGTAGGGCGTTTGCGATTTGGCGCGCCGCCTTCACGGGCGTCTCGGGAAAGGTGCCGAGTGCGTGGCGTACCTGTCGGCCATTCGTGCGTGTGCGAACGATCCAGCTACGCGCCCCGCAAGGCTGGACGCGCAGGATGAGTCCCGGCTGACGGGTGTCGTGCAGGGCGTATTCGCGGGCTTCCGGTCGCGCTTTCTTGGCGAGGGTGTCGGTCAGTGCGAGGTACAGATTAGCCACGGCACGCCTCAGTCGAGGGAGTGGCCCGCGCCGGGTGCGCTGCGCGTTTGGACGATTGGCGGGCTGGCCGTATGGCTCCGCCGCCACCGCGAAGGGATTGGTCGATATATCCCGACACGCGGCTGGCGGACTTGACGAGCGCCCCCATCGCCAGATGTGCATAGCCGAGCGTACTGTCGAGTTCGTGATGACCGAGCAGTTGCGCGACCACCCGCAGGTCGATCCCGTTGGCGACGGCTACCGATGCGAAATGGTGGCGCAGATCGTGGAGGCGTATCCCTTCCAGCTTCGCCTCCGATCGGATCGCGGTCCATTGCCGGTCGATGGTCGTCATGGGACGATCGAGCGTCGCCATCGGGAAGACGAACGGGGTGGATGCGACGGCCTTGCGGGCGTGGAGGATGGTCCGCGCGGCGGCGTTGAGCCAGATCGTGCGTGGTCCTGTCTTGGAGTCCTCCAGTACCGCGCGGGGGCCGACGATGCGGTCCCATTCCAGCCCCAATATCTCGCTACGCCGCGCGCCCGTCAGCAGCAGCAGGCGCACCGCGTCGCACGCATCCGGCATCTGCTGTTGCAGCCGATCAAGCGCCGCCCACAGACGTTTGATGCTGGCGGCGGGCAGGAGTTGGCCGCGATGGCCGCGCTCCTTCTTGCGGAGGCCGCGACACGGATTGGTGCCGACCGGGCGTAAGCCATGATCCTCCGCATAGAGCATCAAACCTGACAGGGTGGATAGCGCGATCCGTGCGGCGGTGCTGCGTGCGGTCACGTCGAGATGCCAGCGCGCGACCTCCTCACGGGTCAGATCGCGCACCCGCCGCCGCCCCAATGTGGGCAGGATATGATTGGCGCTCGCTGCCTCCATACAGGCCACGGTGCTGCGCTTCCAACGCGTCCCCGACCCGGCCGCGAGGAAGATCGGCAGGACGTCCCCGATCCGTGCGTCGGGGCCGTGGAGGGGCGCGGAAGTGGTTGAGGCAGGGGAGGGCGTGTCAGCCGTTGCGAGGCGGCGGGCAGCGGCTAGCGGGATCGCGGAGAGGTCGCCGAGTGTGTGGCGGGTGGTGCGGCCAGCGTCGCGGCCAAAGACGACCCACGTCCGTGAACCGGAGGACCGGAGGCGCAGCGCGAGGCCGGGCGCGATCGTATCGCGCAGGGTGCGTTCGCCGGTGGCAGGCAGTTCGATGGAGACAGGATCGATGGTGGACAGGTTGATGGTGTCGGCGCGTCGCATGGCATCGGTGATCCACAAATCCCGGCCCGTATGGGGCCGGTGGCGAGCGTCCGGGGCGATGTTCCCCAGGACACACGGGGATTTATGGACAGCACCTGATTCGCACGGCTCGACCGCCCTGCCGGACGATCATCGCTGGCCCTCCGGTGCGTCGAAAGTCGCCCTTTGGATCAGCGGTTTACCTCCCTCTCCGGCCGTTGGTCGGGCGCACGAGCAGGCTCGTGCGGGAGGATCGACGCACGCCCCGGAGGGCGTATGTTGTATTGCACCGTACGCACGTGTGCTGCGGAGAAAATCCGCCTGTAAAACAGTGACATAGGAAACATCGCAGTGTCGGACGCTGCCGCCACACGGGTCCGACGCGTCTGACCCACTCGCCGGGCGCTGCGTAAAGATCCGCGCCATCAATGGCTTGGCTCGTCGGACAGGTCCGACGCGGCCATTTTCTTGCGGCTCAGGCACGGATCGGCTACATTCGCCGACGCTTCATCACCCGTGACGGGGCTCCGATCGATCGGAGCGTCCGTGACCAAGATCAGTATCCGCATCGACGAGGCGCTACATGCGCGTCTCTGCTGGCGCGCTGACGCCGCCGGCGTCTCGCTGTCCCACCTCATACGTCCCGCCCTGGAACAGGCCGCCGATCCCGCGCGCGGCTACGTCTTCTCGTCGCAGGACGAGATCCTGGCGACCTGCATCCAGATCCTCTCGATCGTCGCCACCGGGGTCGGCCAGCAGTCGCCGAAGGCGCTCGAACAGGGGATGGCGGATGCGCGGACGATCCTCGCCGAGCGGGGTCTGCTCGCCCGAGGGCCTGCGCGATGAGCATCTTCCGCCACGATACTTTGGGTTCCTGGACGCGGGGCGGCCAGGCGATCGTCCACAATGTCCGAATGACCACCCAGGTCTTCTTCCAGACCGCCGCCGCCGGCCTCGTGATCTGGGTGATGGGCATCGTCTGGTACGCCTTCGAGAAGTCCACCGAATATGAGCGCTTCGTCCTCATCAAGCTGGCCGAAGCCGCCATCAAGGTGGATGCCGCGCCGGGCACCAACGACCCGGTCCGCTTCCATGATCCGCAGGGACGCGAATACTGGACTTCGGCCGACTGGCTGCTTGCCTCCAGCCTGGGCAAGCGAACCCTCCACGCCTTCGAAACCTACCTGATCCACGGCGCGCTGATCGCCGGCGCGTTCGCCCTGGCCGCGCTCGGTTTCGCCTGGTTCACCTTCACCCGGACGGGGAAGGGGCTCGGCTCGAACGAGTATCTGCGGGGCGCCCACTTCGGCAGTCGCCGCGACATCCGGCGCGCCTTGCGGTGGCAGAAGAAGGGGCCACTCAGCATCGGCGGCATCGCCGTGCCGGAGGCGTTCGAACCCGAGCACATCCTGCTGTGCGGGGCGCCGGGCACCGGCAAGACCAACCTCATCGTCACCATGCTCGCCGGCATCCGCAAGGCCGGGCGGCGGGCCATCGTCTACGATACCGCCGGCACCTTCGTGGAGAAATTCTACCGGCCGGGTATCGACACGCTGCTCAATCCGCTCGACGCGCGGACCGCCCGCTGGTCGCCCTGGGTCGATGTCCCGCGCGACTATCATTACGACCAGATCGCCGAGTCCACGATCCCCGACAAGCATGGCGATCCGTTCTGGGCCAAGGCGGCGCGCGGAACGCTGGTCGCGGTGCTGCGCAAGCTCGCCACCCAGAAGCACACCTATGTCTCGGTGCTGCTCGACCGGCTCGTCCGCTCGAAGCTGAAGGACCTCGCTGCCTTCGCCGCAGGCACCGACGCCGCCGCCTTCATCTCCACCGAGGGGGAGCGGACCTCGGCCGGCGTCCAGGCGGAACTCGCATCGGTCATGCGGTCCTTCGCCTATCTCGACGACACCGAGGATGGTTTCTCGATCCGCGACTGGGTGGAGGAGGGGCGGGCGGACAGCTGGCTGTTCATCACCGTCAAGGCCGACCAGCTTCCCTCGCTCCGCCCGCTGATCACCGTCTGGCTCGACATCGCCATCTCCGCGATCATGAGCCTCGACCCCGATCGGCTGCGCCGGCTCTACTGCGTCATCGACGAGCTGCCGACGCTGCAGAAGCTGCCCTCGCTCTCCGACTTCCTCGCCCGTGCGCGCAAATATGGCGGCTGCGGCATCCTCGGCTTCCAGTCCTATCCCCAGCTCGAGGCGACCTACGGCATCCAGGATGCCGCTGCCATCACCGGCTATTGTTCGACCTGGGTGGCGCTCCGCGCGAACGACACGCCCACCGCCAAGCATGTCTCCGAGAATCTCGGCCAGGTCGAACAGGTCGAGGCCAATGAGGGGATGAGCTACGGCGTCAACGACATGCGCGACGGCGTCAACCTGTCGCGGATGCAGGTGACCCGGCCGCTGGTGATGCACACCGAAGTCACCAACCTGCCCAACCTGTCGGGCTATCTGCGCTTCGGGCGCAACCTGCCGGTCGTGCGCTTCGATGACCGCTTCAATGCGCTGCCGACCATCGCGGCGGGCTTCCTCGAACGGGCAGAGCCAGCGATCCGGCTCGATACCGCAAAGGTGCTGGTGAAGGTCGCGCACGCGCAGGCGAAAGTGCGCGAAGCGATGGAGGCGGAGAAGGGCGCAGGGAAGACCAGCGCGCCAAAGGCCGGCGCACCGTCGGAGCCATTCCCGCCCGTCGAAGATGCACCAGATAGCGCCACGGCCGATGCCGCCCCGGCGCAGCCCGACCTGTTTGGGGTCACGCCTTCCATCCCGGGCGACCTGCCGATCGAGGAGGCGATCCTTGCCGCCGATGACGGCGAGCTGCCGATCCCGCCGCGCATCGCCTGGCAGGTGATCGGGGTACGCGCGGGCGAGTTGGCGAGCCATCTCGTCCAGCATGCCGATGCGGACGGCCCCCGGCATGATGCGAGGCCGGCATGATTCATCCCCGTCGCCTCAAGGGGGCACCCACCAACATCGCCCGCTACTACACGGTCGGCGATTACTACACCAAAGGCAGCGACGAGCATTCCGAATGGGGCGGCGCGCTTGCCGCCGATCTCGGCCTGTCGGGCAAGGTCGACCCCGCCGTGTTCAAGGAGCTGCTGGCCGGCAAGGTCGCTGGACAGCAACTCGGCCGCCACCGCCAGGAGGGCGGGATCGAACATCATCCCGGTTGGGACTTCGCGGTCAACGCGCCCAAGTCGGTGTCGATCATGGCGCTGGTCGCGGGCGACGAGCGGATCATCGCCGCGCATGAACGCGCTGTCGGCGCCGCGCTCGCCTATCTGGAGGAATGGGCGACGCTTCGCCGCCGCGACGAGGGCAAGATCGTCCATGAGACGACCGGCCGCTTCCTCGTCGCACGCTTCACCGAGCACGCCAGCCGGGAACTCGACCCGCATCTCCATACCCATGCGGTCGTGCTCAACATGACCAACCGCGAGGATGGCGGCCCGATGGCCAGCCTCGAAACCCGCGCCATGTACGCCGCGCAGATGACCGCCGGGCAGGTCTATCGCAACGACCTCGCGCATGCCGTGCGCGAACTCGGCTACGAGATCCACAGCGACCCGCGCACCGGCCTGTTCGAGATACACGGCGTACCCGATCGGCTCATGCACGCCTTCTCGCAGCGCGCCGAGCAGATCGACGCCTATGCCGAGGAACATGGCCTGGAAGGGCAGGCGGCGCGTCGCCGCGCCTTCTACGCGACGCGCCCGGCCAAGGAGTGGATCGGGCTCGAGGACCTTCATGGGCGCTGGGCGGAACGATCCGGCGTCGAGTTGGAGGTGCTGGACGATTTGCGGGGCAAAGCGGTCGGTCGCGACCTCCCCATCGATCCGGCCACCGCGGCCCGCGCGACGCTGTTCGGCATCCGTCAGATCGAAACCCGCGAGGCGGTCAACGAGCATGGCCGGATGCTTAGGGTCGGGTTGGCAAGCCATGTCGGCGAGGTACGCCTGGCGGAAGTCGCGCCGCTGATGGAGGGGCATGAGGAGCGCCGCAAACTCCTCGCCACCCACGAGCCGACGGGTGACAAGCCGTTCCTGCGTGGGCGGACGACGAGGCGGACGGCGCGCCTCGAACAGGCGCTCGCGCAACATATCGCCCTGAGTCTCGACGATGCCCGGCCGACCGCGCGCGCCGACCGGCTTCTCGCCGTCCTGGAGACGGCGGGTCTGACACCGCAACAGGAACAGGCGCTCGTGGCGACTGCGCTCACCCGCGACCGGGTGACCGGCATCCACGGCGTTGCCGGTGCGGGCAAGTCGATGCTGGTCGGCACGCTGCGGGAGGCAGCGGAGCCGGAGACCGCGTTCATCGCGCTGGCACCGACGTCTTCGGCGGCGGCCAATCTGGGGGAGGGGGCCGGTATTCCATCCCGCACCGTCGCCAGTCTTCTGGCGGGCGGTGGCAGAGGGCTGACGCCGGATCATGTCCTCGTCCTCGACGAAGCCGGACAGCTCGGCAACCGGCAGGCGCTGAGGGTGCTGGAGATCAGCCGGATATCCGGCGCCCGGCTGCTGCTGCTCGGCGACAATCGCCAGACCGGTGCGATCGAGCAGGGCAAGCCCTTCTGGCTGATGCAGCAACTCGGCCTGCCGACCGCCCAACTGACGGAATCGATGCGCCAGCAGACCCGCTCGATGAAGGCCGCCGTCACTGCAGCCCGAGCGGGCAATTACGCCGGGTCGATGGCCGCGCTCGACCGGGTGACGAGCGGCGCGGATACCGAGGAACTGGCGCGAGGTCTCGTCGCCGAATGGACGCGGCTGCGCGGCGACACGCGCGCCTCGACCAACATCCTCGTCCTCGAGAACCGCACCCGCCAGTTCGTCCATGCGCTGATCCGCGACACGCTGAAGCGGGAGGGCGTGCTCGCCGCGGAGGATGCGCGCCTCGAAGTGCTGTCCGCCGCGCCGATGACCGATCAGGAGAAGCTCTACGCCCGCTTCTACACCAGTGGACAGGTGCTCAGCTTCGGACGCGACGTCGTCGCGGCAGGGATCACGCGCGATACCGAGTACCGGGTCGTCGGAGTCGGGCGCGAGCCGAGCGGGCGCCAGGTCGTCAAGCTCGCCGACCAGCATGGCCAGATCATCCGCTGGGATCCGAGGCTGGGGCAGGTCCGACACGTCAACGTCTTCAACGTCGAGGATCGCGACCTTGCCGAAGGGGATCGCGTCCAGTGGCGACTGGTCAACCATGAGCTCGGTCTAAAGAATGCCGACCGGGGCACGGTCGAGAAACTCGTCGAACATGTCGCGACGATCCGCTGGGACCGGGACGGGCGGGTACAGGAGATCGACCTCGATCGGCACCGTACCTGGGACCATGGTTATGCCGAGACGGTCTATTCGGCCCAGTCGAAGACCTACCCGCGCGCCTATGTCCTGGCGCCGATCGGGTCAGCGCTGGTCAACGGACAGAATTACTACACCGCGATCACCCGCGCCCGCTTCGGGGTGAAGCTGTGGACCGAGGACCCCAAGGCGCTCGCCGAGAAACTCGAAAAGAATAGCGGCGAGAAGACGGCTTCGCTCGAAGGGCTGGGTCGCACGGAGCGGGACAGCCACCGCGCGATCGCCGCGCGCCATGCCGACCGGCTCGGCAGGGGGAGGGCCGAACAGGAACGCTGGCGTGAGGAGCGTCGCGACCGTGCGCTGGCCCGCCGTCTCGGCCGACGCCCGGCACCCCCTAACGGCATCGCGGAACAGCTTGCCGACGGCGCACGCGAGATCGCGGTCCGGCTCGATCGCTTCCTACAGGCGGTGCTCGATCGCGAACGGACCACGGACCGCGAGATCGTCGCAACGCCCACGCACATTGCCGGCCGCGAGTCCCATTCCCCTGAAACCGTCCCGCATCCTCGCGGGCCTGAACGATGAGATCGACCATGACCGTCGCCCTTGTCTCCATCATCCTTGTCATCCTGATCATAGCGTGGCGGCACTCGCATGTGCCCTGGCGTCATCGCTGGCGGCGCCGACAGGCGCGAGCGATGGCGGAGCAGTTTCGCGGTAGCGATCGCGACCAGCCGCCCGCCATGATCTTTGCCCGATTACGCGCAATGGATGCCCTGGCCTTCGAAGAACTGCTGCTCGAGAGCTTCGAGCGGCAGGGACACACCGTCGTCCGTAACCGCCGCTATACCGGCGATGGCGGTATCGATGGTCAGGTCGTCATCGCTGGCGAGCGTTGGCTGGTCCAGGCCAAGCGATATGCAGGACCGATCAAGCCGGCGCATGTCCTCGCCTTTGCCGAGCTCTGCCGGACGCGGCGGCAGCAAGGACTGTTCATCCATACCGGCCGGACAGGACCGGCCAGTCGAACGGCGAGCGGGACCGGAAATGTCGTCATCATCTCCGGCCGGGCTCTTCTGGCGCTGGTCAGGGGCGAGCGCCTGGATATGATCGGTAGGGCAGGGCGATGAGGGGCCCTTCGATGCGGTTCCGATGGGCAGCGGCGTGCCTCATCGCGATGCTTTACGCCGCGCCATCCAGTGCGATCAGGCCGAGCACGATAGCGGAGGAGCGCGTCATTTCCTGGTGCATCCACCGGGCGGCAGCTGGACGACCCTGGCTGGAGAAGACGTTATGGGGGTTGCGAGATCAGGAGGGCGGTTGGATCGGCGCCGCGATCCGCAATCGCAATGGTTCCTATGATCTGGGACCATTCCAGATCAACAGTTGGTGGGTGTCGAAGATCGCCGCCAGGCTCCGCCACGATGAGAAATCCGTCACTTACTGGCTGCGATACGATCCGTGCTTCAACGCGGACGCGGCACGCTGGATATTCCTGACGATGATACGGGCAGGCACGCCGTACTGGCACGCGGTCGGGCGGTACCACAGCCCCACCAAGTGGCGGCAGAAGCGGTACATCAGTTCAGTCGCGCTGCATCTCACAAGGCGGTTCGGTTATGAGGCATTTTCCAGGATGACCGTCACCGGGAGTGAAACGCTGGTTCGGAACAGCTATAGGCGGTCGAGGCGGGCATCGTCAACATATCCTCGGGATCATCAATGACGTACCGGTCGCCACGACCGACCCGCGTTCCTCGGCGTAGAGCCAGCTGCGCCCCTGCGGCCCGTAGCTGACGATCGGATCGTCGTTGCCGGTGCTCGGGACGCGACGGCGCACGAGATCGCCGCTCGCGTCATATTTGGCGACCATCTGTTCACCGGCATAGGTGCATTGTTCGTCGTCTTATGCATGAAGTTTAGAGATGGGTTCGCACCCAAAGGGCGCTGCCTATTCTGCGGTAATTCGGTACTGCGTCCTCGGAATTCCAGCCTGGCGCGTTGGCACCAGGCCCACCCGAGTCAGCACAACTGTGGCTGCAGCTCCGCCCATACAGCCTATCGACTCTGGCAAGGAAATGCCTGCTGCAGGGCGAGAATTACCTGCGACGCTGCGCCAAAATGGCGCGTCTCAGGATGGTTCGCTAGGTATTCCCGAGTGGCACGAACCAATTCCTTGGGCGTCACGGTGTCCGTACAAAACATCCTCGGATAGAACGAATCCCCCGGATGCAGAAGCTGCACGGTCACCGTGAATGTCGTTACGCCGTCCGCAATACCGTTGACATAGGCCTCGCAGGCCTTCTCTTTCGTCGGATCAGAACACTGCCGGTAGAGTTCTTCCCCCGTTGCAGCACGAGCCGACTGGCACATAAATGCACATATTGCCATACCAATAAACTTAAGGATACTTGACCTCATAGCATAACTTCCAAATCAAGTTTCGTAGCAAGATCAAAGTTTTTCAATGCTGGAATTTGAATCAATCAGAACTTTACCAGAATATTTATTGCTAGAGCCTTGTCTTACGATCGTTGGATTGGAGGGGTAATGATTTCCGTCGAACTGCAACACGACTTCGTGGGCGGAGCTAATTCCGCCGCCTTTTGCCACCACGCCAATATCAGGCAAACCATGATGCGTCGAGTTTAAGAGTCGGATTGGAAGGTTGGCAAGCGACACCTTTCCGAGAATGCCGTATCCAGCATCACTAGATTTAAGGATCAAAAGTGTGCAGCCTCCACTGCCGCACCAAACCGGCCCGCTCAGGTAGACCACGGTCAAATCCGATGCGGGGACTTTCGCCATTGAAAACCGTGTGGTTGTTTCTGATGCGAACGGGGATTTATTGACGAAGTCACGTACGAACGCTTTGAGACTCTGTCCTGGTTGTAAGGTAGTGGCTTTATTAGAACAGCTCGCCTCGTACGGAACAGCGCACGCCATCAAGACGGAGAAAGCGAAAAGGGACTTTATAGGCATATAGCATGGCCTCCTCTTCTAGTCATGATTATGGATAAAACCTAAAAGCAAGACATCAAATTGACAACGTTGCTACCATAATTGTTGTTCGCCGTCCCCACATCGATAGTGGCGGGGTTGCCACTAATGTTTCCTAACCCGAAGTTATACGAGGCGGCTGTTGCTTGGAGAAGCTGAGGTGAAGTGAATCTGGGGAAGGCTTTAGCAAGCGCGGCCATGTTGGATCCCAGCATGCGCGCGGCGTAATTTGCCGAGAATGTAAGGTCGTAAGCTTGCCTGGACGAAACCCCGGGCTGATTTGTTAATTGAAAAACGCCCATTCCTTTGCCGCCCCCACGTTCAGAAATATTCTGAAAGCCTGTTTCGCGCACGCCGATAGCGGCCAGAAGAGCTGGGTCAATTCCGTGTGCCGTAGCAGCACTCGAAATGGTGCCCCAAGCAGCCTTCGCGCGATTGATCGCGCTTTGATTTTTGCCTGCAACTCGTAAGGCAGCAGCGCATCGTGCATTTTCCGGTGCAGGTTCAGCCGGTGCCGGCGCGCCACCGCCGCCCTCTCCTCCGGGAAAGTATCCGGGGCTGGGGTCTGGCTGCCAGAACCAGTTTGTTTCGCAGTGCGTGACGCTAGCGCCGACGACGATCTCGTTCCCTACGCCGTAGCTGTAACCGGGAGTCGTCGTGCAATTCTGCCATGTGTGCCAGATCAGCCCGGATGGGTCGGTATTGTTGACGGGATCGCCGCCGGCATAATTGTAGAGGTTCATGCCGCCGGCGAGGCCGATGGGGTCGGGTTGGAGGAAGCGCCCGAGGGTGGGCGAATAGATGCGGGCC
>Ga0308159_1001267_pt1 | contig 38986 bp, 68 predicted proteins | sample PhyCR1_FD_201040 | JGI IMG/M metagenome (GOLD analysis project Ga0308159, IMG submission 201040) | Phyllosphere microbial communities from UC Gill Tract Community Farm, Albany, California, United States - DLSLC.R1 | ecosystem: Host-associated > Plants > Phyllosphere > Unclassified | place: USA... | reverse complement strand
CCACCCGAAGCTGGTGGCAAAAAGCTGTTCCATGCGGGCGTGCCGGTTAAAGGCGGGACGTTCGCGATCGGCAACGCTGAAAGCGGACCGGTCGTTGTGGCCGAAGGTTTTGCGACCGCTGCTACGGTGCAGGCGGCAACTGGCTATTTGGTGCTGATCGGCTTCAGCAAAGGCGCGTTACTCCTGACTGCTGAGATCGCGGCGCAGCGCTATCCCGGTCGCGAGATCATAATCGCTGCCGATACTAACGGCATTGAGGATGCTCAGCGCGCTGCGGATGCGGTGAAGGGCCGCGTCGTCGCACCTGAGATGATGGGCGCCGATGGCACAGACTTCAACGACCAGGCTGCACATTACGGGCTGGACGATGTTGCGGCTTGCTTCGCCCCGCACACCGGTCTGCCGCTTGGCGTCATTTCGCCTGCGGATTGGCAGGGGCAAGACATCCCCGAGCGCCGCTGGATGGTCGAAGGCTTGGTACCCTACCACCAAGCCACGCTTCTGACGGGCGCTGGTGCGGCTGGTAAATCGCTGCTGGAACAGCTGAAATGCACCTGCATCGGTATGGGCCTGCCCTTCCTGGGTGTTGAGGTCGAGCAGGTGCCCACTCTCTATATCACCTGCGAGGACGATCCGAGCGAGTTGCATCGCCGTCAGGCGGCAATCTGCGCCGGGTTGGGCATCAGCCTGGAGGATACGCGCGGCAAGGTTCACCTGCTGTCGCTTTACGGCGAGCCAGGCAACGAGCTTTGCACTTTCGATGAGGCGCGCACCATTCGTGCTTCCAAACGATACGGGGAGATTGTCGACACGTCGCTGGCGCTGAGCGTCCGTCACGTGTCCCTTGACAATACCTCGCATATGTTCACCGGCAACGAGAACGCCCGTCAAGAGGTCGCGGCCTTCGTCAATCTGTGCAACGCCATGGCGCGCGCGATTGACGGTGCCGTCACCATGGTCGGCTTCCCCAATAAAGCCGGTGACAGCTACTCAGGCTCAACCGCCTGGGAAAATCAGGTGCGCTCGCGCCTGTTCCTCGAAACCCCGAAGAACGACGATGGCGTGGTTGTTGACCCCGACTATCGCGTCCTTCGCAATGAGAAAGCCAACTATGCCCGCAAGGGCACAGAGATTGGTTTCATGTGGATGAACGGCACGTTCGTCTTGCCTCCTCAGGAGGATGACGGCGCTCCCGTTGGCCACCAATTCAGCGATGCCCACGCTTGGTATGCGCTGTGCGAGATCGACCGCCGCTGGCGCGAAGGGAACCCGTTTTCGGCATCCCACAACGCCACCGAACGGTATCTCGGCACTTGGCTGCAAAGCCGTTTCAAGATCAGTCGCAACGCCGCGATCGGACAGATCAAGGCATGGGGTGCGGCCGAATTGATCGCGACCGAGCAGGTCGACAGCCATTCGAAAAAGCAGGGTTTGCGGGTCGTTCGGTGGCCCGAGCGGCCTGCGGAAGTAGGTGGTCGGTGATGGGTTACTTCCGCACCATTGCCGCTAACCCATTGAAATTGCTTGCGGAAGTACTGCGGAAGTACATTTGCGGAAGTACTGCGGAAGCAAGCGGAGGTAAACGCCAAGTCGTTGAAATTGCTTGCGGAAGTAGCCTGCAAATCTGCGGAGCGGAGACACCTAGTACTACGTACTACCCGGCCCCGCCTCTCATGGCGGCGGGCCGGATTTAGGGAGAAAGAGAAATGGCAGGCAGCGTCAACAAAGTGATCCTCGTCGGCAACCTAGGCCGCGACCCGGAAAGCCGGTCGTTTCAGAACGGCGGCAAGGTCGTCGAGCTTCGGATTGCGACCTCCGAAAGCTGGAAGGATCGCAACAGCGGTGAGAAGAAGGAAAAGACCGAGTGGCACACGGTGAAGGTCTTCAACGAGGGCTCAGCGAACGTCGCTGAGCGTTTCCTACGCAAGGGATCGAAGGTCTACATCGAAGGCCAGCTGACCACCCGCAAGTGGCAGGATCAGTCGGGCGCCGATCGGTACTCGACGGAAATCACACTTCAGGGCTTCAACTCGGTCCTGACGATGCTGGATGGGCCGGGGCAGGCAAATGGCTCTGAGCGAGGCTCTGCGGGAAATTCCGGCGGCAACCAGCAGCGGGGGCAGTCTCAGGCAGGATCGTTCGGCCGTGACGACCTTGATGACGACGTGCCGTTTTGAGGGGGTAGGACGATGACCCCCTACCCCTCCAGCGCGGCTGCCAGTTCCTCCAGCCGTGCCGTCATCCACTTTGGCCCCTGTGCCATCAGCTTGGCTTTGGTGGCTGGTGCGACTGATACGCTGATCGGCACTTTCCGTATGCCTGGGGTGTCGGACGGACGCCCGGATTTACCGGTGCGCCCCCCTTTGCCGGGGATGCCTGCCATTTCAGGCGGCAGTCACAACCAGATCTTCGCCGCCACCGATTTGCTCGGGGATCGAAGCGTAGTCGGCATAGCCAGCATCGCGTGCCATCAGGTCCAGAGCTTCGGCTTCGGTAGCAGCTTCGTACTGGCCCAGGACGATGCCCGAAGCGGTGTTGGTGATGGTGTAGGTGGTCATCTCAGTGTCTCCGTTGCGTCTGATGTTTTATCTAAAGGAAAAACATGCAGCCGTCAACAGGGTTCCGCAGATTTTTCGTACACGGAGCATTTTTATGCCCGCGCGGCCTGAGACGGGACTCACCCCGATGCTGATCGGCATGCTGCGCGCCGATGCCGCCACACGCAAGCGGGTCGCAGCCAATCCGGATCCAGTCGCTAGGCGACACGGCGTGAGCGCGGAGACGGTCGGATTTTACCTCAAGATGATGGGAGAGAAGTGATGGAGAAGGAGTCATCGTTGACCGGCAAGGAAAGGGCAGAGACTGCCGCGACGGAGCATGGCTTCCATGGGGATCAGTCGGGCCTTGGCCTGAGCGCGACCGTAGCAGCGCCACATCGCGTGGGGGACGACCTTATCAGCGAGATGGACACTGACCGTCTGGCTGGCATCGTCGGAGCATGGATCGGCTTCTCGGCATCGTGCATCAAGTCAGGTGATGCTTGGTCGTCGTCCTGTGAGCGCATGAAGACCGATGCTTTTGCCGCGCTCAATGAGCTTGCCGATCGCGCCCTCCCCGCCGCGCAGGGGGACGGGGAATGAGCGAGACGTTCAGCAGCTCCGCCCCAAAATGTCCGTATTGCGGGCATGAGCAAACGCACGATGGCGGCTGGCTTTACGATGAAGATTTGACCGAGATCGAATGCGGCAGGTGCGAACGGACATTCGAGGTCGAGGTTAGCAACGTGACCTATTGGACCTGCCGTCAGATCGGAGACGCAGCATGAGCGACGAGCTGAAGGTGGATTTGAGCAAATTCACGGATGGAGTTCCGTTGCCGACGACCTACGAGGAAATCCATCGGCAGGCATTGCGGCGCAACCGCTTCCGCATTCCACGCCTCCGCGCCCTTGAGCGCGACAGCAGGGAGGGGTGAACATGCCCAGGCCAACTTTACCCATGCCGCCCGAATTTCCCGCCTACGCGGCTTGTGAGGGCAATCTAAAGCTGCGCAAGCGGTTCAACGTCGGCGGTGTAACCATCGAGCGCTGGCGCCGTCAAATCGGTGCGAAGTACACTCCGCCGGCTATGCCCAAAAAACCCGCCACTCGCCCTGTCCTGAAGCGTAAGCTGCGCAAGTCATGGATGGCTCAGGAGCGGATCGAGGATCTGGATGACGGCTTCGACGTGGGAACTTGCCTGCGTGGTCATGGGGGGTGGTGATGGATGCTGATGCTACAGCGCCTAAGCAGCGCGGTATTCCCTTCAAGCCAGGGCAGTCCGGCAACCCAGCCGGACGCCCGAAAGGCGCCCGCAATCGGCTGGCTGAAGCATTTGTGGAGGCGCTCCACGACGACTTCAACGCTAACGGCGTTGCGGCCATCAAAGCCTGTCGTGAGGAGAAGCCTGACGTTTACGTGAAGGTGATCGCCAGCCTCCTGCCAAAGGATGTGAACCTCAACATCACCGACGATACGAGTGACATGAGCGATGACGAACTTGCAGACCGCATCCGAAGCCTCACAGCGGCAGTTGCTCCTTTCCTCGATCGCGGAACTGGAGACGCTTCGGAAGCAACTGGCGAGGCGTCGGCTTCTCGCGTTCACTGAGTACACAAACCCGGTCTATGTCCCGGCCGGGCACCACCAGCGCATCGCGGAGAAGCTGGAGGCCGTTGAGCGTGGCGAGATAGACCGGCTGATGATCTTCATGCCGCCTCGTCACGGCAAGTCTGAGCTGGCGTCCAAGCGCTTTCCTGCGTGGTGTCTGGGTCGCCAGCCGAAGCGTCAGATCATCGCCGCCAGCTACAACAGCGACCTTGCATCGGACTTCGGGCGCAATGTGCGTAACGTCGTGGCTAGCCGGGAATTTGGTGATGTGTTCAGCGGCATATCGCTGGCACCCGATAGCCAGGCCGCCAACCGCATGAATACCAATAAGGGCGGCACCTATGTCGCGGCGGGCGTCGGTACGGCTGTCACCGGCCGTGGTGCTGACATCGCGCTGATCGACGACCCGTTCAAGGACCGTGAGGAAGCGGACAGCGAGCGCAGGCGTGAATTAGTTTGGGACTGGTATCGCTCTACCCTCTACACCCGATTGATGCCTGGCGGGGCGGTGGTTCTAATTCAGACGCGCTGGCATGAGGATGATCTTGCGGGTCGCTTGCTTGAGCAAGAGGGGTGCGTTGAGGATGGCGGGCAATGGACAGTGCTAGAGTTGCCTGCCATCAACGCAGATGGTGAGGCGCTGTGGCCCGAATGGTACGGCGTGGCCGCTCTCCAGCGCATCAAGGATACCATAGGCCCTCGGGAATGGTCCGCCCTCTACCAGCAGCAGCCCCAGCCCGATGAAGGCACATATTTCCAGCGCGACTGGCTGCAAGAGTGGGAAGCGCCCCTACCTCCGCTGAATTACTACGGCACTAGCGATTACGCGGTCACTGATGGCGGAGGCGATTACACCGTGCACCGCATCTGGGGCGTCGGACCGGACGGCACAATTTACCGCATGGGTGGATGGCGAGGACAGTCCACGTCTGACGTGTGGATTGAAGAAAAGCTGGACCTGATTAAACGCTGGAAGCCACTTGCTTGGTTCGGTGAGGCTGGCGTGATCCAGAAGGCGATCGAGCCGATGCTGCGTCGTCGCATGATGGAGCGCGGGATTTTCTGCCGCCTTGAATGGCTGTCGTCCATAAGCGACAAGCCTGCTCGCGCCCGTGGCTTCCAGGCGCGCGCCGCTATGGGTAAAGTGCGCTTCGAGCCCGGTGCCGATGTGTCCGAGCATCTCATGTTCCCAGCCGGCAAGCATGACGACGATGTGGACTGTTCGTCGCTGATCGGCCGAGCACTGGATGAGGCACATCCAGCCGTCGTGCGCCATGTTGCACCGTCGAACAATCCACCCCCCGGCGATTACCGCCCTCCCCGTCCTGCGAGTACGTCTTCCGCATGGGGCTAGACAAGGCGACAATCATGTCCGCCTATGCCTGAACAAAACGCCCTGACGGATGAGAACCGCGACGGTATCGTCATTTCTGGCGAGACACAGACGCTGCCTGACTACATCAAGGGCACGCCGCCCCGTATCGAGGAACTGCGCAGGCGGTCTGAGGGGGCGCGGGATGATCCGCGCGGACGCCGTGCCAAGTCGAAGAAGGCGCGTGAATATTACGACGGGCCGGGCCAGCTGACTTCAGAGGTCCGCCAGACGCTTCGCCTGCGTGCGCAGCCTCCGATATATACCAACCGCATCCGCCCAGCTGTAAACGGTGTCCTAGGCGTTCTGGAGCAGGCCCGTAGCGATCCTCAAGCTTACCCGCGCAACCCCGGCGATCAAGATGCGGCCGATGTCGTCACAAAGGTTCTGCGCTTCATCGCGGACCAGTCTGACTTCGCCAACATCAAGCTGGACGTGGCGGATAATCACTTCGTAGAGGGCGCTGGCGCGGTCATCGTCGAGATGGACGGTGACGACATCGTGCCGACGCAGATCCGATGGGAAGAATTCTATTACGACCCCTATTCGCGCCGCCACGATTTCAGCGACGCCAGGTTCATGGGTATCGCGAAGTGGATGGATGCTGATGCCATCCGCCGTCGCTGGCCTGAGCGCATCCGCGAGATTGGCGACCCACTGAGCCCTAGCGAAAGCATCTTCAGCGACACCTTTGAGGACCGCGGGGATCAGGGGCTGGGCTGGATCAACAGCAAGCGGCGCCGCGTCCTTCTCTGCGAGGAATACGCATTGGACGATGGCGAGTGGAAGCGCATCGTCTATGTGGCGGCGGGCGTGTTGGAATATGGACCAAGCCCGTACAACGACGAGAAGGGGCGCCCCACCAACCCAATCGAGGCGACTAGCTGCTATGTCGACCTAGACAATGGCCGCTACGGCATCGTGGACGACATGATGCCGATCCAGGACGAGATTAACGCATCTCGGTCGCGCTCGCTGCACCTGATGAACAGCCGCCAGGTTCAGTATGACCCCAATCAGCAGGGTAACCCGGCCGATGCGGACATTGCCCGCTCGGAGGCTGCCAAGGCTGACGGCGTGCTGCCCTACGGCTGGTCACTAATCCCGACCAATGACATGACCCAGGCCAACATCCTGCGCAATCAGGAGGCCAAGGGTGAGATTGAGCGCATGGGTCCAACGCCGGCTGTTCTGGGGCGCCAAGAAGGCGCATCGCAGTCAGGTCGCGCGCGCCTCGTGTCTCAGCAGGCAGGCCTCACCGAACTTGCCCGGCCGATCGGGCGGCTGAGCAATTGGGAACTGCGCGTGTACCGGCAAATGTGGTGCCGTGCGCGTCAGTTCAAAACCGACCCATGGTTTATCCGCATTACCGACGACACCCGCGCGCCTGAGTTCGTGCAGGTCAATGAGCCGATCATGGGGCCGGTGATGCAGCCCATGGCAGGGCCTGATGGCCAGCAGATGGTTGACCCGCTGACCGGACAACCCGCTATGCAGCAGGCTATGGGCGTGACCGGCTATAACAACCGGCTGGCTGAGCTGGACGTGGATATTATCCTCGACACCGTTCAGGACACAGCCACGCTGGCTCAGGAGGTGTGGGCAGAGCTCGTGCAGCTTGTTGGTCAGGCTGGCGGCCTGGAGGCCGTCTATAGCCCCGCTTTCGAGTTAATGATCGAGGCGAGTCCGATTGCCGACAAAACGCGCGTCATAGGGCTAATCAAGAAGGGCCGCGACGAGCAGCAGCAGAACCAGGTCATGGCGCTGACACAACAGGTACAGCAGCTGACGCAAGCCCTGCAAGAGAAGCAGCAGTCGACCGCAGAGCAGTCGCAGGCCGACACCATGCACAAGGCGGCTCAGGCCAATCTTGCCAATGCCAAGGCACAGCAGACGCAGGTCGAAACCGAGAAATCGGCGCTGGACGCTCTGCTGCCTGATCATCTGCGAGAAGAGCCTCAAGCGGCTTGACCGCCTTCTAGCGCAACCCGGAAAATACTCGTGCGGCTATGCCTAATAGCCGTGTTCGAGGCGGGGACGCTCGTCAACAGTCCCCCATGCCGCCGATGACCGGGCGCTGCGTGAGTTGCCGACGACACAGGCAAGGAGGGATGAGATGGCGGATCAGGACTTTCTTAGCGACTTGATGGCAACCGAAGAGCCGGAGACGGCTCCTGAAGTTGCGCCTGTCGCAGAAGAAGTCGTTGCCGAACCCGTAGCTGCGGAGCCGGTAGCCGAACCTGAGCCGAAACCGACGCCCGCTCCGGAACCCGAAGCACCACGAGATGAATCGCGAACCGTACCTCTCGCGACGGCTCTCAACTGGCGTGACGAGGCCAAGGAGTACAAGCGAAAGGTCGAGCAGTACGAGGCGCAGCAGCGCCAAGCACCGCAGCGTATCGATCCCCTCGACGATCCGGAGGGCTTTGCCCAGCAGCAACAGCAGCTGGTGCAGCAGGCTATCATTACCGACCGTTTCGAGCGGTCGCATGAGGACGCAGTGGAGAAGCATGGCCAAGAGGCTGTGCAGGCTGCCGTCGAATGGGCTCAGACGCGGGCGCAGGCAAATCCTGCTTTCGCTGCCGAGTACATGGCCAAGACCCGCCCCATCCAGTGGATCGTCCAGCAGCATAAGCGCGATGCGCTCGTGTCCGACATTGGCGATAACGTGGACGACTGGTTCACCCGCGAAGCAGCCAAGCGAGGATATGCACCGCAGAGCGTGCCCGTTGGTGCAGCCCCCGTGGCTGCACCTGTCCAATCGGCGGCTAAGCCTACCGCACCCCCCAAGTCGATCGCATCCGAGCGCACCGCTCCGGCTGCTGTGACGCCGCAGGGGGAGCGCGACGGCTTTCTCGCAAACATCGTGGGAAAGTAAGAAATGGCAGAAATTCAGCTGGCCACGGCGCTTGAGCGTCAGGAGTGGTCGACCAAGCTCACCTATGAATATGTCCGCGAGTCCGGCTTCAAGCCATACATGGGCACCGACGACGCCGCCATCATCCGGCTCGACTATCAGCTGGTGTCGGTCGCGGGTGATACGATCAACTTCCCGCTGATCCAGCGCATCAAGGGTCGCGGCGTTCGCGGTTCGGAGATCCTGAAGGGCAACGAAGTCGATATCGGCCTGGCCAACACCAAGGTTGTCGTGGACTGGATCCGTCAGGGCGCCAAGCTGCCCAAGTCGACCACTTTCCGCACGGCGCTGGACCTCTGGAACGCGTCGAAGACACAGCTGCGTCAGTGGTCGTCGGAGACGATGCGCGACGAGGTCATCAACGCTTTCGGTTCAGTCATCATCCCCGGCACCGTCGACACCAAGGGCCTGCCTGGCACCGATAGCCAGGTGCTGTATAGCCTGTCGACGGCAGCTCAGCGCAACACCTATCTGGCGAACAACAGCGATCGCATCGTGTTCGGCAATGCGCGCGGCAACAGCACATCGCTCAACTGGGCGACCTCACTGGGCAACGTGTCGACGGCCACGGGCCAGTCGTCGGCTGCGCACGTGCGGCTGCTGAAGACGATTGCCAAGCAGGCGGGCAAGCAGATCCCGGTCGGCTCGACCACGCAGTTCACCAGCAATATTCGTCCCTACAAGTCGGATATGACAGCGGGCCGCGAATGGTTCATCTACTTCGTCGGCAGCCGAGAGTTTGCGGTGCTGTCGCAGGACTCGACCATCGTCAACATCAACACTTCGTCGCGTCCGCGCGAAGCTGGCGGCGTCGACAGCAACCCGCTCTTCCAGGACGGCGATCTGATGTATCTCGGTGTCGTGATCCGGGAGATTCCCGAGATCGACGACATCCTGCTGCTTCCGGGCGCGGGTGCATCGGGTGCCGATGTCGCAATGGGCTTCTTCTGCGGTCAGTCGGCAATCGCCGTTGGCTACGGACAGCGCGATGCTGTCCGCGAAGACCGTCTGGAGGACTACGAGTTCCGCCCCGGCATGGCGATCGAAACGCTGCGCGGCACCGCCAAGACCAGCTTCGGTGGTGCTCAGTACGGCATCGTCACCTCGCTCACCGCCGTTCCGGCTCAGGTCTAAGGAGGACCAATCATGGCGACGTTCAACAGCCTTCAGATGACGCCTCCGACCTATCCTGTGTCGGGGCCGACCGGTGACGGTCGTTCGATCCAGAATGCGCGCGGCCTCTTCACTCTCGGCACGCAGTCGACCGGCGCAATCGCATCGGGTGACATCGTCCGCATGTTCCGGGTGCACCGCAACTTCCTCGTCCGCTCCGGCGCGATGAAGTGGGATGCGCTGGGAGCCGGCGTTACGCTGTCGCTCGGTGATGCGGCGAACCCGACCCGCTATTTTAACGCGGTGTCGGCTGCCACGGCCGGCAGCACCACGGCGATTGCGGACACGGGCCGCGACTTCAACAACGCCGGCTTCACGACCGTCATCCTGACTATCGGTGGTGCGACGACCAGCGCCACTGGCACGATCATGGCGGAGCTGTCCGGCGTCATCGAAAACCCCGCGTAAGGAGGCGCAGACATGTCGAAGACCTTCAAGGCAATGTGGCTGGGTGATGACGATCCCCAAGCGCAGATCATCCGTCTGGGTGACCTGCGATTCATCAAGGGTGAAGCAACCGACGTTCCGGAGGGCCACGAGTATGCTGACCGCATCAAGGACAATCCGATGTTCGCGATCGACGACGCGAAAGCGGAAGCGACTCCTGCGCGCGAGCCCGATGATGTCGATCCCGACGCTGGCACCGAAAAGGGCGCGCTGCGCACCGAGCTGAAGAAGCTCGGTGTCACCGTATCCGGCAATGCCAGCGTTGAGACGCTGCGCCAGAAGCTGGTCGAAGCGACCCGCTGATGGCCACATGCCGCCACATCGTAAACAACGCTCTCCGCAAGCTGGGTAGGCTTGGCGGGGGGCGTGAGCCCCGTGTGGCGGATCAGACCGACGCGCTGGCTGCGCTCCAAGGGCTGTATAGCTCTTGGGTCGCATCCGGCGCGTTTGGTCGCCTGCAAGACGTTATCCCGCTCGCTGACTGCGTGGCGGAGGAAAATCAGCGGATCTTGCGCGATGCGCGCGTCATCACCGTGACGCTGCCTGAGTATGTGCCGATGTTTGCTCAACCGCTCCCCTATGATCAGGAGCGCATGAATTACGAGGCTGTTGACGGCAGCAACCGACCGCCCTGTGACGGCGCCGTCGTGCAGCTTAAAGACACAAACGGCGGTCAGGTCGAGACGTGGATTTACGATGGCTCTCAGCGCGAATGGACGCTGATCGATAGCCTACAGCTCGATAACCAAGCGCCGCGTTCTGCCGATGATCCCGAGGGTTTGTCGGCCGTTCTTGCGATCGAGATCGCTGACACGTTTGGCGCAGAGATCGGTCAATCCACCCTGCGCCAGTCGCAGCGCTTCATTTCCAACATGGTCACCAATCCATCGACGCCGCGCCGCGTCGTGCCTGGGGTATATTTCTGATGCCTTACCTTGATCGTGACACGAACGCGCGGGCGGTTTTCCTTGTCGATCTGAACGGCAATCCGATGGTGGCAAGCGGTGCCAGTGGCCCGCAGCCAGCATCTAGCAGCCAGTCCGTCACGCCAGCCAGCGACAGTGCCTCTTTCCCCACGGTATCGCGGGGCAGCAGCGGGCTTTCGACATCGCAGGTTTCTGTTGGGGCATCCGCGACGCAAATCGTCGCTGCACGCGCGAATAGGGGTAGCGTGAAGATCACGAACCTTGGCACCAATGACGTTTATATCGGCACCTCAGGAGTTACAGTCAGCACTGGCGACCTACTTCCTGGCACTAAAGGCGCGAGCATTGTCGTGCCCACTACTGCAGCACTATTTGGCGTTGCTGGCACTGCCCAAAATGTTTCTGTCTTGGAGGTCTTCTAATGGGCGATATTGGCGCTACGACGCCCCTCGTCCCTCAAAAAGTTTTGGATGATATTCAGACTGCTATGAACGCCGCTACCAGCGGACTGACGAGCGCTAATCGCCAACAGGCTTTGCGCGTTCAGGTAACCCCTGACGCCAATGGGCGCGTAACCTTCACCTTTCCGCAGTCTTATGCCACTGGGATTATTCCGGCTGTTACCACAACTGCTGAAACGCCGAATGGAGCGGCCTACCGCAATGACGCGAGCGTGGAAGAGAACAGCGCGACGAATACACAGGTCGTTATCCTTGTACAGCGCATTACTAAGACGCTGGTAGTATCGGTGCTTGGCGCAGTGCTAAATGTAATTGCCCCTGTCACAACGCCGGTCTGGATCAACATTCTCATTCGCGCGCCGGTCTGATGCCGCTCGTCCCGCTTGGCATTGGCTCTTATAAGCGCAGCGATGGCCTCGTGCCTGAGGTCGTCTTGCGCAATATGTACCTAGAGGAGGATAAGAGCGGGATTAGCCCGGATAAAACGCTACGCATCCAGCGTCCGGGATTATCGCTCACCGATCGACTAGGCGACGCACCGATCATGGGATTGCATTATCGCACTGCGACCGGTGAGCGTCTGGCGGTACAGAATAGCCAGCTATTTGCTGGGACCGCAGCCAAAGGCACTCTAGCCGCTGCGTCGCCTGTCGCGATCGTGTCGACGCCTTTCCTTTCGCTGGTCGCCGCGGACGGGAAGCTTTACCGCTACAATACGCAGATCGATGTGGTGACATTGCCCAACGATGCCCCGTCAAACGGGTTTGTGCAGGACGTTGATCAGCTGAACGCATACGGCCTCATATTGCTGCCGAATGGACGTTTTTATTGGCTTGTGCCGGGTGAGACGACGATCAACGCGCTGAATTTTGCCACCGCCGAAAGTCTGCCTGATAAAGCCAAGGCGCTGCGTCGATTGGGCGACGAATTCTGGATTTTTGGTGACGAAAATATTGAGGTCTGGCAGCCCACTGGGGACCAAGACGCACCATTCCAGCGGGCGTCTGGGCGCAATTTCGAGCGCGGCTGCCTGGCACGCGATACCGTGAGGCGTTTCGACAACACCCTTGTCTGGGTGGGCGATGACTATCAAGTGTATCGCGCGTCGTCGGTGCCTCAGGTCATTAGCGACAATGGGATAGCCGAACGGATACGCAAAGCCACTGGGCCATGCTCGGCATGGGTCTTCGGCATTGATGGCCACAGCTTTTACGTTCTGACGGTGCCTGGACAGGGGCGTTTTGCCTATGATGCTGCTACCCAGGCATGGAGCGAGTTCACGTGGCCGGTCGGCTATGGCTATCAGGTCAACGGACAGATCGTTGCAGGCTCTGATGTGGATGGTCGGCTGTTTGTCGTAGATGGCAACGCGCTAACCGACGACGGCGCAGCATTTGAGCGCTGTTTGACCGCGACGGTAGCGATCAACGGCAGGCCTCCCCGGAATGATAGCGTTTCGGTGGGGGTTGGCTGTTCTACGTTAACGATTGTGCGTTTTCGATGGAAAGACGGACAAGACGACTTCCCGACCTATTACGACGAGGTTGAGGCACTCGCCCCGTACGACGTAGCCATTCTGTGGCGCCTTGGGATGCCAGACCAGCCCTATCGGACGATCGAGGTGAGCTGTGTTGATCCAGCGGTTCGCCTACGCATCTCTGGATGCTATGCCAACGAGGCCTGGTCCTGATGGCGAAAGCTTTCGTCAGTGTGGCGCGATTGCAACAAGCGCTGGCCATTGTTGACAAGGAGGGGCGCCCAGCTGCTTGGTTCGTCCGCCTCATTAACGACAACAACGCCAATGTCACAGAGGCCATCAATCGCATTGCTGCAATTCCGGAAATTCAAGCTGCGCTAGAGCGCTTGGACGAGGCTACCGCCGCTGCTCAGGCGGCGGCTGACGCGGCACAAGTAGCAGCAGATACAGCGTCCAGCAACACAGCTGCCCAGCAACGAGAGGTTTCGCTTCAGACCAGCTATATCGAGCCTGCAAGCGTAATAACTGCCACCCCCACGACGATTACGATCGCCGCTCATACTCGCTATTACCCGCAGGCAATGGGCTCGCCTACCGCCGTCTCTGTAAGCGGTGGAACGATCGGCTCAACAGCGCCAGGTACTGTAGCGTATGTTTACTACAGTGATCCCGAGCGCGACGGCGGCAGCGTAATTTATCAGGTGCAAACCACGCCTCCCACGCAGACCGGCAACACGCATGTTGTTGGAGCGGTCGAGATACCTGATGCTGGTGAGGTTGACGGTGGCGATGGCCCTACGCGTCCGGGATATGTTCGCCCCCGTCAGGTAGAGCTATGATACGACGTGAAACAGACGCTGATCTTGCCAACCGTGTGTCCCGCATGGATGGCGTCATCACCAATGTCTCTTATGATGGCCGCGACATTGACTGGTCGCCTGCGGTTGATGCGTGCGTGATCCTCTCGAATGGCGAGGATGCTTTCCAAGTGTACGAACAGAAAGAGCCGCGCATCTGGGAGGTCATGACGGTCTTTGCGCCGACGTGCCGGGGCAAGCGGGCGCTCGAAACCGCTTTCGCAATGAAGGAATGGATGCTTCCATACCTCGACATTGCGTTTGGCTCAGTCCCTGACCGGCTGCCTGCTGCCAAGTGGTTTTACCGTAAGCTCGGCGGCGTGCCGACTGATATGCTGGAGACGCCCCTATGCTTATATGAAGCAAATCCTGGGGAGACACTGTTCGTCTTTAGGGCTTAACTCATGGTTGCACCTCTAATCGCAGCGGCAGGAGTCAGCGCTCTCGGTTCGGTGCTAGGCGGCGTAACTGGCGGAAAGAGCGCCAAGGCAGCCGCCAAGACCCAGCAGCAGACCGCGCAGATGCAGATCGCCGCGAATGAGGCGAACAGGAATTTCATCACTGGACTTTCCCAGCCGACGATCGACCGCGGCAATGCGGCAGGTTCTATCTATGCGGGGTTGTTGGGCGCCGGTGGAAATAGCGCATCGTCGCAAGCGGCGCTGGACACCTGGCGCAATTCGGCGGGTTACCAGGACCTCCTGAAGACTGGCCTCGGGGCCGTTAATGCTGGCGCATATGCGCGCGGGATGGGTGACAGCGGTGCTACGCTAAAAGCCCTCCAAGAGCGGGGCATGGGTTTGGCGAACCAGACCCAGCAGCAGTATCTTGGCAACCTGAACACGTTGATCCAGACCGGGAACAGCGCGATCGGCAACGTTGCGGGTGTGTCTACGGCAACCACGCAGGCGAACAACGCGGCGCTTCAGAATAGCGCGGATGCCAGCAGCAATGCCTCCTTGATCGGCGGGAGCTCATTGCAAAACGCGTTGAAAAACCTGACCGATATCGGATCAAACTTGGCGTCGAGCTATGGCCAGGCACCACGCAACTCGTACGGAATCGTGGGCGGGGGTATCTACTGATGACAGTCGAGTGGGGCCTGGCTGGTCGCAATCAGTACAACTATCTCGACAGCCTCCAGCAGATCGGCAATGCGCAGGCGCAACAGCAGCAGATCAAGCTGGCGCAGCAGCGCGCGGATCAGCAGGCGTACGAATTCGGCAAAGGGCAACAGCAGGACGCGGCACGGATCCAGCTGGCTAACCGCGCGCGTGGCGGTGATTTTGCGGGTGCGCGGCAAGAGGCAGCTCTAGGTGGTGACTTCGACTTCGCCAACGCGCTCGGCAGCCTGCGACAGGATCAGCTTGCACAGCTCAACCGCGAATTCGACGTAATTGGCCGCCTTCATCCAACGCTGAAAGCCATTCCTGTCGAACAGCGCGCACAGGCAGCCCTTCCCCTACTCAAACAGGCGGGCTTCAGCGATCAGGAGCTCGCGTCCGTCGACTGGACAGATGCGGGGCTTGATGGTGCTTATGCTTTGTCGGAAGCGGGGAAAGCCGCCCTCGCTGCGCGCTTGAAGCAGCAGGAAGCGCGTGTCGTCGGTGATGGCGGCGCGCTTGTCGACGGCACAGGCAAGGTGCTTTACGAGAACCAGAAGGCGCCGGAATGGGTGTTTGACAGTGAGGGCGGAAACTGGCTGCAAAAGCCAGGTACTGGCACAGCTGGGGGTGCAACCGGTCGCTCGGCTGCGCCGCCACCGTCAGGCGGTCGCACGCAATACGGCTGGACACCTCGCGCGCGAAACGGTGGCGATAACTCTGATGCGGCGGTCGACGGCAAGATTTCTGGCATATCGCGTGCGCTTGGCATCGACCCGACCGCGCCGTTTCCGCCTGGCATGACGGATTTGCAAATCGCTCAGGCACTCACTCTGTCGGAAGGTGGACGCGGCTCAATCGCGGATCGCAACAATAACCCGGGCAATCTGCGAGATCCGCGTACTGGCGACTATCGTACCTTTGGGAGCAAGTCCGAAGGTCTGCGGGCTGCGGCGGCACAGGTCCGGCGCAACCGGGCGCGCGGTCAGAATACGATCCAGACGATGGTCGAAGGGCTGCCGGTCGGTGGGGAGCAGGCGCAAGCTCAGCAGAGTCAGCCGGGCGTCATCAATGTGCGGCCTCCCAAGCAGGGCTACCGCCTCATGACGCCTGACGAGAAGCGGGCGCAGGGACTAGATCCTGCCGCGCAATTCCAGATCGGTCCCAAGGGGCAGATTACGACGCTCGGTTCAAAAGCGGGCAGTCTTACCGAGGGACAGGCAAAGGCTGTCGGCTATCTCGGCTCCGCTGTGGAGGCGCAGAACACGCTGAACCAGGTGAGCGGATATAAGCCCACCTTGTTGACTGCTGCTCTCAGCGACTTGAGCGCGGGTAACCCGGTTCGGCAAAATCTTTCGCAGGTCGATCGCCGCGTCCTGTCTGCCCAGCTTGCATTTGCGACCGCGATCCTGCGCCAAGAGTCGGGCGCTGTAATTAGCCAAGAAGAGGCGGCGCAAAAGGCGCGTGTGCTGTTCCCTGAACCAGGTGATGGACCAGAGGTGCAGGCTGACAAGCGACGCCAGCGTGAAGCGGCGTTGAAGGCGCTCCGTACAGCGGCGGGTCCCGGATCATCTAGCGTCCCGCGCGTCAAGCCCAATCCCTACGACCGCAAGGCGCCAGAGAACCAAGGCCGGCTAGGCGTAGGGCAGACCGCCAATCGCGGCGGCCTCAAAATTACGCGGGTGCAGTGATGGCAAAATTCCGCATCGAACAGCCAGATGGCAAGGTCTACGAGATCGAAGGCCCTGACGATCTGTCACAGGACCAAATCGTCGAACTTGCGCGCAGAAATCTACCGCAGGAGTTCGCAGGTGGCAATGTTCAAGTCAAAGCGCCTGAACAAGCTTCCATGCAGCAGGCCGTAAACGATCCTGAAAGCGAGTTGCTGAGTGATGTTGGCACTGGCTTTAAGGAACTTGCGACAGGCGTTGCAGAGGGCGGTGCCAACGTCCTCGATCGCGCTGCCGGCTGGCTGCAAAGCGGGTTGAACAAGGCCGGTCAGACGCTTGCCGGTTCTAATTGGGGTGACGCGCTGAGCGGTCAAGGTAAACTCGTCGACAACTTTGCTCCCGCGCGCGAGGGCTATGGCCTTACGCGTGGCGCAGGGCGTTTTGTCGGGGAGGCGGTGGCATCTTCGCCACTAGCAGCATTGCGGGGCGGTGCTTTGGTCCAAGGCGCAGCAGGTGGTGCGCTGCTCAGCAATGGGAACAGCGTCGGTGAGGTCGCACAAGATGCAGCAATTGGAGGGGCAGCAGGCGGTGTGCTTAGTGGCCTTCTTCGCGCTGGATCGCGTATTGCCGCCCCGAATGTGCCTAACGATATTCGCGCGCTACTCGACGCAGGGATTCGCGTAACGCCAGGCCAGCTAGGTCAGGCATCGGGTAGCCGTCTTGGCCAGATCGCAGCCCGTACCGAAGAACGCGCTGCCAGCACGCCGTTCGTCGGCTCCATGATTGACGGCGCCCGCGCCCGATCTCTGGACGATTTCGGACGCGCAGCGGTCAATCGCTCCTTGGAGCCGATCGGCCTGTCTCTGCCACAGAATGTTCGCAGCGGGCGTCAAGCCATCCGGTACGCGGGAGATCGGATCAGCGCGGCTTATGATGCCCTACTGCCCAACCTGACTGTCCAAGGTGACCAGCAGTTTCTCACCGATCTTGGCGCGATCCATGCTGAGGCTCAAACCCTAGCACCCGGCCGCGCTGATCAGTTCAATCGCATCCTAGAAGACCTGAACCGTTTTTGGGGCGGTAACACGACGCTTGACGGGCAGGCGTTGAAGCGGGTCGAAGAACGGCTTGGCCAGCGCATCCGTCGCTATACGACAAGTTCTGATGCGGATACTCAGGATCTAGGCGACTTGCTCGGGGAGGTGCAGCAGGCATTGCGCGAGGCAGCGGCTCGCCAGAACCCGGCAGAAGCTGCACAACTTCGCGCCATCAATCAAGGCTATAAATCACTGGTGCAGGCAGAGCGCGCATCGCTGAATAGCCGCGGTGAGATCAGCCCCAATGGTTACTCGCAGGCAGTCAAGCGCAGCAGTGATACCGTGCGTAACCGTGGGTATGCCCGCGGGGAAGCTCTCAATCAGGACCTTTCGGATCCGGCATCGGCGGTTTTGCCCAGCCGAACTGCGAATAGCGGGACCAGTGACCGCCAGCAGGCGGCCAGCTTAACTGCAAACCTCATGGGCCTTGCTCAGGCGCCATTTTATGCAGGCGCGCAAGTAGCAGTGCCCGTCCTCACACGGCAGCGGGCGGTGTCACCGGGCCTTGGCCGCCTGCTTGAATATGGTGCGGCGGCAGCGCCCATAGCAGCGCCCGCAGCTGTAGATCAGCTTCGATAGTTTGCGCCTTCGCCAAGGTCGCGAAGCCCGGATGCTGGTCGTAAAAGCGACACTGAGCGCAGATACGATCGCGATGTGTAGAGAGTTGGACATGACGTTGCTATAGCACAGCAGCCAATCGCCTAAAATAGCTCCTGACCTATGCTTTTTCAGGGGGCCGGCGGTGGCTGCTGTCAATGTAACCTTTCCTGGCAATCTGGCGCAGGTGAAAACTGCGAACGATCTACGCTCAGTGCCATCGACGCTTCTTCCGCTTGGCGCGTTGTTCCTCGTCAACGGTCTTGAAGGCCTGTTCGAGTATGATCCTGGTTCGGTAGAGGCTGATGACGGCAAGGATGTTCTGCGGCCATATGACAAGACACCGGGTCAGGTAGGACGCTGGCTGCGTAACGTTGACGGGCTGGCGACCGGCCCAGAAGGCCCCACCGGCCCCGCAAACAGCACCTACACGACGCTAGCGGGACTGAAAGCCGCCTCGGTATCGAACGCCAGCTACATCTTCGCCCCCCCGAGCGGCAGTGATGGCGGCACGGCTGCGGGCACGTTCCTGTACCAGACCGCAGGCGCGCCCTACACGGCTGATGGCGTGAACGTTATTAGGCTTGACGCCGTGCCGCTGACGACCGGCGCACTGGTGCGGCAGGGTGTGTCACAGGTGGCGTTTTCTGCTCCTTCGGGCGGCACCGACAAGTCGCTTGACCAGGACCTTCGTCGCTACCCGGTCTATATGGAGCGCTATGGTGTCGTCGGGTATCCGTCGCGCGCTGCTGCTGAAGCGGCTGGCGACCAGAAAATGGCAGTTGACCAAGCGAAAGCCGCTGCCCTGGCTCTCAACCGGCCACTTGCATGGCCTCCCGGCTGGGTGAGCATTTCGAATTTTGAGATGGCGAACGCGCTGGAGCTTGTCGGCTCGAACAAGGCCAATAGCGCGATCTCGCACTATCCCGGTTCCACTGCGCCGATGTTCACCATCCCGGATGGCGTCGTTCAGGGTTGGGCAAACCGAAACTTCCAAGTTTTCGGGCACGGCGGGGCCGGAGAGATTGGCTTCTATTTCTATGCGCGCCACCCTGATGGCACGTCTGCTGCTGGGGCTTGGTATGGCGAGATGGAGAACATCATCGGCTACGGCTTCGGTCGTATGGGCATCTGGCTTCGTGGCCGCTCCGACTCAAACAATGATGCCGTGAACCAATTCATCAGTTTTCGCGGAACCCAGCTTTTCCGGCCCACGGCGTCGTCGCTATGCTGGGCAATCACCGGCAAGGTTGGACAGATTACGTTTAGCGACGCCTGCGAGTTTGACAGCGGATCGTCGGGCGCTTCTATCATGTCGGGCTACAATGTCTGCGTCAGCCGCGAATGGCGTAAGAGCAATGGCGAGCCGATCTGCGCCGCAGAAAATGAGGCTGGTGCATCGCCAGTCAACGGTAACCAGCCCTATGCCATTCACCTAACCGCGACCATGCAGGGCTCGGACGGTGCTGTCCTTCTCGATCGCGGCGCGCTGGTAATCGACAAAAGCGACTTTGAGAATTGCATTCGGTGCGTCGACTATCAGGAAGCTGCGACTCTCACGTTCACTAACAATGAGTTGCGGAATGCGGCGGGCTCGGCGACCAGTGCTGGTCAGGGCGCTATCTGCCGAATGATCACGGCATCGAGCCTGATGACGGGCAACAACCTGATCGAAGGCTATTGCGATCGGTCCTATGTGACGTTGGGCGGAGCGATGCCCAACGCCTTCAAGCAGATTTCTCCAGACCGAACGGCTATCAATCTGACCGGCGTTTCGTCGAACACTATGGTGGTACTGTCACCATCCGGCTTCAGTATTGATCTGCGCGGGCTTTCGACAGCTGCAATTCAGGGTGGCTCCGACGCTAACAATCGTCAAAGCATAAATAACTTTACTGGCCAGCAAGGGCCTGGCTCCGAGGTTACGCTAGTCGTACACACCGGAAGCTACTATCGCCTTGCGAGTGGCGGCAATCTGTACATCAACGGCGAACTGCTTCTCAACCCACGTGACAGCTTTACAATAAAATGGCTTGACCTGTACAGCAACTGGCAGGTCATCAATGTCGTCAAGTCAACATGAGGAATTTATGAGCTACGACTACGGAAAAACAACCGCTGGACTGGATGACATCGACAGTCTCGCGAAATCTATGATATCAGATCTAGTGAAAGCCTCACCTGAGGGCCAGAAGCACGTAGTTTTTATTATCGCTCACCTCAACAGGATCATGGGGAGCGTGATATCAGCGCGCGAGGACATTGCGCGCATCAATGCGGAGCTGGGCGCTATCCCGGCAGGAGATAATTGATGGACCACCCGCAACACTGCCAGCATCTGGCGGAGCAAATCGCCACCGAGACGGACGAGGCGAAGCGCGAGCGATTCCGGGACGAATGCCGTGACGGCGTGCTGGACGCGGGCGACGACGACGCGATCGTGCAGCCGCTGAGTGGTGGCGGTGGCGGTGATACCCCGCCCCCGAAGCCTAAGCTGCCGTAATATGCGCTGGCTGTTCATGACGCTGGTGGCGCTGGCTTATGTCTTCGCCCTGCACGCTCATCCCAAGCACCGCAGGGCCGCCGCCAGCATCATGACGGCTATTGCTGGCGCATGGGCGCTCTATCTTCTTGCCTGGTCGCCTTGGCCCCCTGCATCGATACTATGGTCGATCGGGTTGCCGCTGGAGAGCGAGCACCTGTGGTCGATTACCGATGCGCTGCTGGGGGCCTTTGTGCTGGTCAGCGGATGGCGGCTGAACTGGTCTTTCCGCCGTTTCTGGTGGGGCTGGTCAATCTTCTCACTGCTGGCGATTCAGCAATGCTTCCACACCGTCCGCGATTTCGGGCTGATCGAATGGGGCGTCTATAACCGCGCGCTGGACCTGACGTTCCTCGCGCAACTGGCCTGCATCTATGCTTTGGGAGGACCGGGTGTCTGGCTTAGGATCACTCATCTTTATGGCGTTTGCCGCTATCTTCTGCGTCCGTCTGGCGCAGCATTTGGAAAAACGCGGCCGTAAGTGATGGAGGAATTACTCCCCTTCATTTCCAAGGGTTGGACGCCCGGTGGTGCTGGCATTTGGGTGCTGGTCGCCATCAGCCTCATTGGCTGGTGGAAGGGCTTGCCTGCCGTGCTTGAAGCGCTCGCCAATCGTCAGTCCAAGGTCGAGGAGCGGATGGGCCAGCTTCTTGAGGACGCGACGGCCCGCTTCACGCGCGAGATCGCTGCTGCTGATGCGAGGCATGAGGCCTGCATGGAGGGACAAGAGAAGATGCAGGCTGAGGTCCAGCGTCTGAACGTATGCGTGCAAGAGCAACAGGCGACGATCGACAGCCTCAAGAAGCAACTCATCCAAGTGCAGGTCAGCGCCATCCGGGTCGATGGTCAGCCTGCCAGCCCACTGGTCGCAGCGGCCGTCGCATCGCTAGACCGCATTGCAGGAGTAGGAGAATGACCGACCGCCGCACCGCCCTGTTCGACGCGATCCGGCCATTCGCGCCTGACCGCAAATTTCTCGCCAGCCATGTGCAGGTCATTGACGCGCTGGCGGACAGCTTTGAGATGCAGAGAATGGATGCTCAGCCGAAAATCCCCGACGATTATTGGCCTATGCTAGCGAAGATCGAGAGCGGCAATCGTCCGTATGTCAAAGCGCCGACATCCAGCGCCTCAGGCCTGTACCAGTTCATCAAGTCGACATGGCTTGGCGAGGGCGGCAAATGGGGTGTAGACGCATCGCAGGCGTTCGGTGGGTTGAAGCCGACGCCGGAGGAGCAGACGGCACGCGCTCTGACCTTCACTGAGAAGAATGCAGCCTATCTCGCGCGCCAAGGCATTCCGATCAACAAAGCATCGCTCTACGCCGCCCATTTCTTCGGGCCGCAGACCGCCGCGAAAGTGATCGGTGCAGACAAGGGTGCGCGAGCTGACTTGCTGGCGGGTGATGCCGCGACCCAAGCTAACCCGTCGATCCTGCGTGGAAAAACCGTGGCGCAATTCCTGACGTGGCTCCAAGGTAAGACGGGGGAGATGGCAGCATGAACCGCGACCGCGCCGCTCTATTCGGCCTCGCTGCCCTAGCCCTGCTGATCCTGGGCGGCATCTCATGGGGCGCAATTTCGTCCCGTATCCCGAGCGACAGCCAGACGCTCTTGGGAACGATCGCGGGCGGTCTGCTGGTATTCTCGAAAGACATCGTGACGACCATCCGCGCCGCATGGACTGACGAGCGGACCGGCGCTCTCACCGATCAGCTCGCAGCATCCGCACCAAAGGAAACCACCCCATGAAACTCCCGATCGGCGCAATCGCGAATTTTGCACTCAAGATCGCCGTCCGCGCGATTGGCAAAGCTGTGGCGTCGGACAAGAATCCGCTGACCAAGCAAGTAGCCGTCGATGCTCTGCGGCAGGCGGCGCAGGATGAGGTGGAGCGGCGGTTGAATTTGCGGGTGGAGTGAACTGCCCGACTGTCTGGACCATCTTCCAGACCCTAGGTGTTGGAGAGCCGGGCAGCCCTTGGTTCGATCAAAAACCGCGCTCTTCAGCGACGCATCCCCGCTAGCATTTCTGACCGAGTCGTGTAAAGTGGCTGGGTTGCACTGGCGACCGACTGACCAAGTAGCTAAGCCAACGGTGTGCTAAGGGGTCGGTGCAGCATACTTCCCCTCTTCGATATGCGGAGGGATGGGATGGACGGTGGTTCATCTCTTTTTGGCCCCTCGCAAGGGCTGGGACATAGCTTGCGGCTGAGGCGATCCAGTGCTGCTGTGAAACCTGACAGCCGGGAAAGACCGGCACCTATGCGGACCCGAGATTGCGGGGATATGGTGGGAGCGGTTCCTAGGCCTGCGACCATACAGAAACGGCAGGGTGCAACTCCCCGCCTCCGCTCCAGTTTCAGGTCCCCGCTCTGCTTCGGCATCGGGCTAGGAGGGTGGCGCTACGTTGTCACCCTCAATATGCAAAGAAAAACCGCCCGACAGTCTGGATTGCCGAGCGGTTTCAGTACAGCCAAGGTTGCGTCTTGACAGCAATTATCTAGCAGAGTCATCTACCTTCGTAAAGGTAGGAGCGGCAGCCAGCATAGCGGACCAGATTGCTACTGCCCTATCCTCGGCAGCTCTGATCGTCATCCAATCCTCGGTCGCTGCAATCTCCATTTCCGGCGTTGCCTCAACCGGCACCACCTTCCACCCCGCGTCCTCGATCGCGCGGAGGGCGGCGAGGGCTTGACCACAGAAGTCAGGCCATGCCGCATCGGCTGCCTCATTTTTTGTCCGGTATAGCAGCTTTTCTAGGCCATAGCCTGCCTCCCATTCCGACGCAGCGACAGCCCGCGCCACAGCCTCGACCAGCGGGTTATCGGTCACTTCCAGCTCCATTCTCTGATTGCCTTTCCGCAGATGGCGCAGCGTTTTTCTTGGAGGACGTGGCCGCTTTCACCTGTCGCCACGTCTCGCCATTTCGACCAGCGGTGGAAAATGTGCATCACCCCTCCCCTCCCCCATGCGCGCGGGCGCGGAGACAGGCGGAGACTAGAGCTAGGGCTGGGGTGGCTGCGGTAGCGCGCCCGATGGGATCATATGTGCAGGGCTTATGGATCTCCAGCGATGAACGCCGATCAACGTGCGATCCAAGCGAACCCTCTGCCCACGCACCATTCGGCACCAGCTTGAGGGCATGGTCGACCGAAGCCGTATACACGGGGACGAAGGGCACACCAGCAATTTGGCGGGCGTGTGCCTTCTTGTTTCCATCGTGCTTCCACGCATGGCCAGCCTGCTCGGGCAGATGCAGCCATACCAGCGCATCCACCTCCCGATCCGGCCCGGTCAGCCCCTCGACCCTGGCAGCGAGTTCCAGCAAGTCAGTCATGGTCACTCCATATCCAGGGGGTGAGGGTAAGGCTTGATGGCACGGTCCCGAGCGCGAGTAGCCCAGACCTCGTAAAGCTGGGAAAGCTCGGATCGCACGCGACCGGCTGGCATCACGGATAGACCAGCATGAACCAGCGCCCGGCCGATCGCGAAGCGGGTCAGGGTCAGCAAGTCAGTCATGGTCGTCTCCAAATGTCGTCAGATACGCCCGCGCGCTGTTGTAGCGGTGGAACCGGCGCGCATCCTCTGCCGTGGGGTCACGGCCCAAGCGTTTCAGGTCCATATTATCCGCCAGATCCGCGAGCTTCACGCGCCGGGCGGTTGTGTTCTTGGAGCACCGCTCGACGAAAGCCTCGTACGTCTCGCCATCACGCCGGGTCAGCGCGTCGACAGCATCGTACACAGCCACGCCGAATTGGCTGGCAATGTTAGTCAGCTCATAATCGCTGTCCTCGACCACATCGTGCAGCACCGCGACAATGCGATCCTGTTCGCTGGTCATCGCCATCATCACCCGGAGCGGATGGAAGATGTATGGCGCGCCGCCCTTGTCGACCTGACCGGCGTGGGCCTGTGTTGCGAGGATGATTGCTTCTTCCAGTTTACCCATCGTTCTGGCTCCTGATGGCGGTGGCGATAGAACGAGCGATGCGGTTCTCATGGTCCGTCGCGAACGCCTCATCAATCCAATCCTCAGCAATCCCCGCATCCCGCTCCCGCGTCGCCTTCTCGGCTGCTTGGCGGTGGCGGGCGAAGGCGAGAACGAGGGGCCAGTCATCAGCACGACCGTTAAGGATGGCATCAACCATCATGTGCGAGACATGCGAACCATCGTCCGGGATAGTGCCAGCGGCTGCCACTCGGTCGCACTGCTCGACCTTCACGTCAGTCATGGTCATTCTCCACTACAGACAGGTACGACCGCCCATCGCCAGCCGCTAAGACGCGGTGCTTGATGGCCTCGTGGCGTTCGTCATTTTGGTTGCCGATGTCACTACCGGCCGGGATCATCTCACGCAGCTGGCTAGGCTCTGACCGGCTCAGCCATTCGTACACGCGATCATTCGGCACCCGCTCGTCTACGATGAACAGCCGCACCTTCTCGCCAAAGACGTGATAACTCATCTCGCCATCTTCATTGAAGTGGACGATTACGACGCCTTCAATCTTCTCACCCACCGCTCTTCTCCCGCAGGATGTGGTCGCGGACGGCGCGGCCGCGCTTTGTCCAGTCAAGCATCCGCGCATTGTGCGAGTAGGGCGTGCGAACTGCCAACCCCTTATAAACCAAGCTGTCGGCAAGCCTTCGGTTGCTGGCCACGCAGCCAATCGTCGTGCCAAGCCAAGTGAGCGCGTATTCTTGCGCCCACGTCAGCCCTTTGGCGATGTGAGCGATTTCGTTATCCACGGCCAGTCCCCTTGAGGATATAGTCACGGACGGCGATACCGAAGCCGGAAAGGCGTACACTGTGACGCCATCCATGCTGGCCTTCCCATCCGCTATAATCGACCAACGGCTTCATCCTAGCGCCCTTGTATGCTCCGGTGCCGGGGCTGTGGATCTGCTTCCAATCAACGCTTGCCTTGAGCAATGCACCACGTTGCTGATCCGTCAGCCCAGCCGCGACGCGCGCGATTTCAGCGCTTTCCATAGACCATGCCTTTCAGCGCTACGGCCAAGAATAGGATACTGGCGAACGCCAAGATTTTCGCGGTGTCGGTGCAGTTAGCGCGGGTCGCCAACATTGAGCCAACCACGCTGGCAAATGAAGCGAACCCAAACGACCAATTACTCGCGACGCGCGCGATTTCGGTGGGGTCGGTCATGGGCGTATCTCCCGGACTTCTATACCAGCGGCCTTGGCGCGGCGGACCATATCAGCGGTGCCGCGACCGCCAGGGAAAGCGACGACCAGATCGGGCCTCCCCTCGTCCAGCATCCGTTGGTTGCGGATCGGACCAGCTGCCTTGCCATGAGTCCGCCAGTCGGCGCGGAAAGGAGCGTGCTTGCAGCCGGGCATGCAATCGGCCCACAGCATCCCCTCACTATCGGCACCGGTCGCAGCGCCATGGATGACTAGGCTGATCTTACACTCGCCATGGATCGCGGTCAGCGTGTTCCAGATATGATCGCGGTCGTCATAATCACGACCACCGCAGACCAGCACCCGTAGCCCCGCCTCCCGCATGATCTTCGCGTCGGTGTTGGTCATGGGTGGGGTTCCTTGTGCCGATCATGCCAAGCAACATGGCTGGCGAAATCCTTGCTCATCGCTGGATCGCGGCCATTGATCTCGCGAAAGGCGCATACCCCGCCGTAATGGAAAGAGACGTTCGTGGTGCGATCTTGATGCGCGCGCTCAGGCCATATCTTCCACTGCCGCTCGAACCATTCGCGTTCGGCTAAATCATCCTCATAGTAGAGGCGATACCCAACAGCTTGGTTCGCCTTACTCATCGCCGCCTCCGAGGGCTTTGCGGAGGTTAGCGACATAAATGGCTTGGATTTTTGCTAGTTCAGGACGTCCCGCCTTAGCCAAGAAATCCAGCGCCGTTTCAGCGTTTGAACAAGCCGCATCGCACAACTCCCTCAGCCGCGCGTTTTCCTGCGTGAGGGTTTCGAGGGTGGTGGCGGCTTCGCGAAGGTCAGCGGCATATTGGCCGTCGCGCTTTACGCTATCGCGATGATCCACAGCCATGCGGATGGCATAGATGTTGCCATGATCCTCATTAGCCTCGAACGCATCAAGCTGCGGTCGCAATAGGTCAGCGACGACCTTGCTGTTCTCCGCGCACTTGGCGTCCTCATCCGCCCGCTTCCGCAGCCGCTCGGTCAGGTCGGTCATGCGTGCACCACACGGTAGGCGACAATGTCGTTATTGTGGTCGTTCGGCTCGTGCTGCCAATAGGAGCGGTCATCGTCAGTCCGCATCCAAAAACCAGCAATGCGAGGTCGTTCTACTGCTCCATCACGCAGCTTGATTTGAACAATCGTCTTGAACGGAACAGGGCATTCGCCACCAGTCCACTCGACCCAGCCGGGATTCATTCCTTCAATGAATGTGTTACAATCGTTCGTCACACGCACCTCCATTGCGTTGTGGCAGCCCGTCCCGTTGGCGCGGGGCGGGCAACCGAAGATCGCCGCGCATCACTGCCCGGCTGTCCAAAAATTCCTGCATATCGTCAGAGCGTGCGAACCACTCTCCCCACACGCGATCCTTGGCGAAGCGGTGGTGGTAGATCGCCTCATCGAGATTGTTGCCCGGCACGATGGCCCAGACATGCAGCAACCCCGGATGACCCACCTGCAATTCACGGATGCGGCGGACGAGGGAGATTGAGCGGCCGATCTTTACCGGGCCGCGCTCTGCGCCGACGAAGTAGATGACCTCGTGGTCAAGCTTGCTCCACGACTCGTAAGGCATAGCCCCCGGAGGCGCAGGCGGCAATGTACGGCGATTGTACGCGCGTTCCGGTTTTGGCCGCGCATGTTCCTGCACGGTTCTACGAGCATGAGGCTGGTGCGAATCGCCACAAACGGCGGAAAAGGTGGCGCACCCGACAGGATTCGAACCTGTGGCCTCTGCCTTCGGAGGGCAGCTATCATTCATCATCTTTTTCTAGCATTTTTGCGGCCTTGGCGCTAATCTTATTTTCGGCTTGTACGAAACCTGTACGAAGAGCCTCCAAAATCTTGGCGTCGCTGTCCTCGGCATGGGTGTAAATCTTGTCGACCATCCCGCCCTTTGCAGACCAGCCACCGACGCTTTCGACGGACTTGCTATCGACGCCTTGGCGAACGCGCATTTCCTGCCCGAAGCCATGGCGACCGGCAGAATGGGGCGGCAAGTATGGGATACCAGCGCGCTTGCAGGCAGTCCGCCAGCCGCTGCGCGGGCCATCCTTGTCGGCAAAACCGAAGACCCGGAGGTTGCGGCGATAGCGTGCATCCCAGCCACGCGGAACCTTAGGCCTCAAAGCGCGCAACTCTTCGACCAGCTCTGGCATAAGCTGGACAGTGCGATCGTCGTGTCCCTTGGCTCCGGGGATGACGGCCTTGCCTTCATCCAGATGGAGATTGTCGGGGTGCATCGCGACGGCCTGCCCAATCCGTGCGCCGGTCGTGAACATAAATAGCGCTAGGGCCGCGTGCCGTTTGCTAGCCTTCGCGCGGAAAGCGAGGATCCAGTCCCAATCACCAGGCACCTTCGGCTTGCGGCTGACCTTACCGCGCGCCCGATCCTGCTTGACGCGCTCCTGCTTGTCGTAGCCTGGAATACGGATCGGCGGGCAGTGGCCTAGCTCGCTGGCATTGTTGATGACTGCCCGCGCAGGAGCGATAACCCAGCGCCGCCATGTGTCGACGGCATTGTCAGGATACAGGTCGCGCCCGAGTTCGCGGATCATCTTCGGGGTGATCTTCTTGATCGGCAGTGCGCCAATGCGCTCAACGATAGGGATCAGATAGCGCGCCATTTGCTCGGTTGCCGCATACAGAACAACCGCATCATTGAACGTGAACTCGCGCTCCTGTGCCTCTTCATGGCCTAGGACCGTCCGCCGCTCTTCGCGCGCCTGACGTTCCGCGATCCACTGCCGCGCGCCATCTTCTGTAGATGCGCCAGTGCTTTCGCGGATGTAGTCGGTGATGTCGCGCCCGTTGAACTGGATACGGCCTTTTGCCCACCAGGTCGTGCCACGGAGATAGGGTTCGAGTGGCATGCGCCGTCCTCTAGAATATGGTCAATTTGCTCAGGCGTGATCAGCATCGCCTTGCCGAGCGTAATGTAGGCGCCGATCGCGCGGGCCTTCGACCTCAATGCGCGTTCGGACATTGGAATTTGACGGGACGCGAACTCGGCACACCATTGCGCCGGGGTCTTAGCCCGCTCATGCGCGTAACTACCCATCCCTCCCTCCCCTAACCCTGTTGCTCTCGCTCATCGCGAAACCGGAGGCGGTCATGCGGCGAGCCGATTGGCGCGGACATGCTGCATAAGCTGCATCCCGATGAACCGTGTGTACGCGGGCGGGATGGCCTCGCTCATTTCAGCAAGGGTTGCCCAGTCCATGCCCATAGCTTCAGCCGCGACCGGCTTGTGACCATTTGGCCAGGCGTCGCGGGTGCCACGACCGCCATGTCGCGCCGATCGGATGCGAGCGTGTCCGCCATAGACCCCGACCACTGGCTTATCGCCGTGCTGGCATCCCATGCTATACAGGCCGACATTGCTCTCAAAGAGGCGGTGGCGACGCAGCTCACAGCCATGCGAGCCGAGGTCAAAACCTGAACCGCACAGCATGATAGGCTCCCGCATCTCGGAGCGGGCCTCCTCGACGTTCTCGATCACCCACGGCAGGCCGGTAGCTTCAAGCATCTCGCGAACCTGCGCGATCAGCCGGGGTGCGCCCTTCGCGCCTGGAGCGTGGCGCATCGCCGTATAGCCTTGGCACGGTGGCGAGGCGTGGATTGCGTCGAAGGTGCGCAGGAACCGCTTGTCGACAGCGAGCGCATCCATTTGGATGAAGCCAAACGGGTAGCGCGGCTGGGGATGCAGATCGATACCGACCACATCGAACCCGGCCTGATGATAGCCCATCGCCGCACCGCCAGCGCAACAGAACAAGTCCAAGATTCGCGGCTTCTGGCTCACTTCCGCCCCTCCCCGTGCGAGAGGGCGGCGCGGATTGCCGTCGCCAACTCGGAACGCTTGCCGTTTTCTCCTGCCCACAGCCACATGCGCCGCCAGCGGTTCATGTCATTCTCTCCGGGCAAGGGTGCCGGGTCGAAGCCGATCGCCTTTGCCACGTCGCGCTTCTCGGACAGCTTGAGCGTATCCATGAACCGATACAGGTCGTGCCTGTTGAGTGACGGCTCGGCCTCCCCCGCCGGGACCGCATCGACAGCGGGCGCGGGGGTGGCGAAGTATGCGACGACGTCACCGTCGCCATATTCCCACTTCCAGCTTGGACCAGCACTGTCGCCCGGTCGCCATTCATGGAGCGACCCGTTGCGGAGCATGTAACGCCCGCCATAGTCCTGCGGTGCGAAGGCCCCGCCGGTCCACGACTTCCATCCCGGCGGCAATGCCGTTCTATCCCCCGCATCGCCCGCGCGGCTGTCGAGGGCGGCGAGGACGATCTGCCATTGCTCCGGTCGGAGGATCACACGGTCGCGCCACGGCTCATCAAGCTGCTTTGCTATATCCTCTCGGATCGCCTCGCGCACAGCATCCGGCGTCTGTCGGATGGTCATGCGCGGTCTCCCTGAAGCCTATGGCGCAGGGCCATTGCGTCCCACCAAGCGTTGTGCTGCACGGCTCCGACCAAGGCGGTCGGATAGCAATCGACGTCGCGGACCTCGAAAGACATGCGTGGGAAAGCGAAGGGGGCATATCCACCTCCGGCTGCGGTACTGATTGCCGTGCAGAACCGGGCTATATCCACAGGACTGTCGGCTACGATCGTCGGCGCTTCATCCGTCCCAATAAAGGCAACCAATTTGCGACCTGCCATGGTGACAGGTACTTGCAACGAAACCCCCGCCATATGCTTGCCCATGTGCGGCATGACGTTCTCAACCACCCATGGATCTCGGGCAGGCTCTGTCGTCTCGATATGCAAGCTTTCGCCGTCTTCGCGGACAATAGCTATGCTCAGCAGCGGACCATTGTGGCCGTCAAACTCACAATCAACGTAATACCTCATGCCTCTCCCCCATCGCTGGCGTGAGAGGCGGGGGTGGCACGAGCTTGGCGCTTGCGTTCGATAATAAGCTGTTCGAGCATGAGGAGCTGATCGGCCACGGATAGCCCGTTGCCCGCTTCGAGCTGGACTTTCGTTCTCGCAATCACCTCGTCCACCATCAGGCTGGCGAACTCGCGCAATTCAGCCTTCCAGCCCCCCTCCCCCTGGCGGATCGCGTCTGCGGAGAGGGTGGAGAGGATAGCGTCGGCTCGTGCAGCATTGCGGCGCTCGGTAATCACGAGGTGCGCGTCATCAATGCTGTCGAAATCGGCAGGCTCGTAGCCGGGCATCGTCAGGGTATAGGTTGCTGCACCGTCGACCAGCCGCGTCAGGTTGCAGCTATAGCCGAACGCACCATCAGCATCGCCGATCGCCTTTGCCACCGCCTCCCGATCCATCGCGGGCGGCGCGGCGGGCTCATCCCAATGTGCGTTGAGGATGCGGGCGACGCGATCGGCCACCTCGCGCGGCTCACTGCAATAGCCGCTGACGATCAGCGTCGGAAAGCAGAGCGAAATCCGCGTGCCGGTTTCAGTCTTCTCCGGTGCCTTCTGGTAGTGAACGGCTATCGTCTCAGCGTCTAGGTCCTCGCTATCGAGGTTCCGCGGGTAAGAAGTCGCATTGACCGTCCAAGAGACGTGCTCGCTCTTCGTGCTATCGGGTATTTGGTCAGCCACGGGCATTACTCCATTGGCGCTCGGCATCAACGACGATGGCGATGCAGCGAGCACATTCATGCGGGGAATTGGTCGACGGGGAGGCGCAGAGGTGGGTCATGCGCGGTACTCCATGACGTAGGCCTTGGCCTGATCCTTCGTCATCACCTCGCCAGACCAGTCGTTCTTGATCGGGCCATCCACTGCATCGATCACGTCGCACAGGGCTGCCTTCTGATCGGGCGTGTCATGCTGCTGCGCTGCTCCTGCCGACATGCCACCCTCAGCGTAGCGCTTGAGAGCAGCAAATGCCGGGCCATCTTCATTGAGATGCCACGCCTTCACGGTTCCCCATTTCAGGAGAAGGTGCTCGGTAGGCTCGCTCATTCCCCCGCCTCCCCCATGTCCTCGTCGCCCCGCTTCTCACCAGCGTTGGGGTCAAGGGGGGTGGTGTCGACAGGTTCGGACTGACCGAGCAGGGCGGCGGAAGTCAGGGGCTGTGCGGTCGTGACCGGGACGGACCCCATCGGCTGATAGTCGCGGGCTTCCTCAGCGATGTGCAGGCCCTTCAGCACGTCCGAGAAGCCGTCGCGCAAGGCAAAGGCACGGGCGCGCATCTGGCGCATACGGGCCGGATATTGCGACCACGGACCCGACTTTCCGGCTAGCCCAGCCTTCTTGGCGTCCTCCATGCTGAACGACCGGACAATCGGCGTAGCGCGGCCGACCCGGTTGAGGCGGCACGTGGCGACATTGCCGTCGTCCATCTCTTCCATGTCCTCAAGCAGGCCCGATGCCTGGATCAGGGCAAGTGCGCCATCGCCCCAGAGGGACGGGTTGTTGCCGATGACCGCGATCGACTGGAGTGCGGCAAACGGGGTCAGCCCGACTTCCGCCCCGGCCATGATGCCGACCATGATCTTGTTCTGGTCAGCACCGTAGGCCTTCGGGGTCATGCCCGAGTGAGCGAGCGCGCCAGCGAGCCGCCATGCTTCGTCCAGCGTGGCGGGCACGAAAGCCGCCAGTTTGTTGCCCGATGCGACTACGACCTTGCGGGGCTGTTCTTCGACATTCTGAATTGCGGTAGCCATTATGCGGCCTCCTTCTCAATGAGTTCGTCAATCTGTTTGCGCGCCCAGCCGCTGACACCGCAGGCAGCGGGCTCATCGGCGTAACCGGGCCAGCGATCCGCGCTCAGGCAGTCGGCAAAGCGGCGGATGGCGATGCGGTTGAGCGCACGACCATGGGCAAGATCTTCGTCGGTCAGGGTCCACAGCGCGACCGGCAGGTAATCACCGGGCTGCCACCCCTTCCCCGGCTTCTCGATTGTCGGGTGGACGTAGAGCGGCGGGCGCTTGCCCATCACGACTTCGATCCCGTCGAGTTCGAGCGCGGCGGACATGAAGTAGCGGTACTTCGTCACGTCGCTCTGAAAGCCCGCGAACGAAGCGTCAGCAGCCGTCTTGACGTTGATCCCGCACGACAGGTTGTCGCGGAGGAAGTCAGGACGGCAGCGCAGCCAGACGCCGGTTTCTTCGTCCTTCCACGCCAGTGTCACTTCCGCCTGACCGCCGGTCAGCAGCGCGTCGCACGTCGGATGCTCGCGCATGGCTTTGACCATGGCGTTGATCTGGTCGCGCTCTTCAGCACTGACGATCGTGCAGCCAGCCGCTTCCGCCGCGTCGGCGTCGGCAATGTCGCCAGCCATGGCCTTAGTCTTGGCGCGGCTGAAACCTTCCGGCGTGACGTGATAGCAGTTCCGATCCATCCACCGCGCAGGCAGCAGCAGCGCGTCATGGAAGGCCGATCCCAGCCGAAGCGCATCCGTCTGTTCCTGCGGCTTGCGGTTCGGATTGAGCGGCGATCCTTCCCAGTAGTGTCGCGGCGTGCAGCCCTTCGCCTGGAACGGACCGCCCACCATCTTCTTCAAGCCGGTCGAGCTGATCGACGGTGCGGGGCAGATTTCACGGCCGTGATAGTCCTCGTTGCTGATGTCCGGATACGCGCCGGGCGCGGTGATGATGCTCACAGCCCCAGCCCCTTGCCCAGCACGATCGCAGCAGCGACAGCAGCAGCCCCGGTTACCACACGAATGCGAGCGACCGTCTTCTGCGTATGGTCACCGACCAGCGGCGGCTTGCACGCACGGCACCGGCAGAACGCGTCGTGGTACGGGTTTGCGTGATCCACGATCACGCTGCCTGCTCCTGATTTTCCGGCAGAAACCAGCCCTTGGCGTCACGACGGCGCGGTGCCTTGAACGGGCGGAGTTGCAATCGCAGCGAGGCGTTCTCGACGGTCAGTCGCTCGGTGGCGGAATTGGCCTCGCGGACCCGATTGGCGCACGCCTCGCGGACCGTGATCAGATCCTGAGCCTGCTTGGCGATCAAATCCTTGGCTTCGTTCAGAAGCTTCACGGTCGCCTCATGCGCCGCGACTTCCGCATCGTAGGAAGCGCGGGAAACGAACGGGAGTTGCATCATGCGTCCTTTCCGGTGGCGAGGGTGATGGCGGCGCGGGCTTCGTGGGTTGCTTCTCCCAGCCAAGCCTCCATGTGGCCGCCTTCCACTAGGTCGGACCAAGGAGCGATATCGCCGTTGAGGTGCAGGCCCGCGACGCCTTGGCTGCTGGAGGTCAAATCATCGACGTCGTGCAGCAGGCGATTGAGAGCTTCGAGCAACGTCGCATTGACGCCACGCAGCCGGTCAGCTTCGATCCGATCGGCCGATGCCTGCCGCTCTGCCGCGCTGATCCGCTCAGCAATATTGAACGCCAGATTGTCGCGCAGATAATCCTGCGTGGTGTCCAGAAGACCGGCGTAGATGTCGTCCGACGCCTTCTTGATGAGCGGCTGAACCGCCTTCTCAATCGCCGTCACGACGTCATCAGCAACATCTTCCCACGGCTGGTTGATGATCTTCTCAGCCATCACAGACCCCACACATCAGCGTTGAGGGAAACGGCGCGCGTCTCGATCATGTGGACAGCAGGAAGTCCCTGCTCCACGACCCGCTGCTCATCAGCGATATCGTCGTCCACGAGGTCGCAGCCGTAAGCGATCTTGTCCGCGCCGTAGCTGTAGGTCAGCCGCTCGGTCAGCTTGCGGATAACGGCGACGATCTCGTGATCGCTTAGCGGCTCGGCCATTCCGACCAGCACATCCACCTGCGCGGTGATTGCGGCGTGGGCGGTCATGCTGCGGCACCCATGATGCGAGCGACGCGGCGCACCAGCGGGTTACTATGGCCTGCGTGGGCCTTTTCGGCCCAGATCAGGCACATGGAAGAGAGCGCGCCCTGCACTCGCGTGGCTTTGCGCTCGTAATGAAGGGCAACGCGTTCGTTGGCCGTCTGATTTTCCTGGGGCATATCCACCTCCTGATTTCATCCTCGGCCTGCGTCGCACTCGCAGGCTCCGGGGAAGTCAGGCGGCGGCCAGACCGCGCGCTTGCAGCAGCTTGCGCGTGCGTGCCGACACAGCGACACGACGGCCGGTCTTCGTGATGTGGACGTAGAAGCCCTGCGCCATCAGCTTCATCGTGACGCCGTGGGTCTCACGGCCGGGACGGCCCCAAATCTGGCTGCCACGGGGATAAGGGAGCGGTGCGGTGTTGGCCTGTGTCATGGGTGCCTCCGTTGATGGAGGTGGTGTGCATTATGCACATAACAAAAGCAAGTGCATTTTGCACATATCGCAAAAAAATTTGTGCCTCTCCGGGTTTTCCCCGGATGCAATCCGATGGCGGACTATTGCCTCAACCGACGATGTTGCTCGGGATTAATGAGGATGGTTAAGATGCTCTTGTCATGTTGGAAATTTAAGAACAGAAAGAGAACATGGTAACGAGAATCGCACCGCTCACGCTTCGCGAGCCAGCCTGCTCAATCCGCTGTCAGATATGCCTCATGTCATGCGCCATTCTACCTGAAAGAATAGCGTGGTGGGCTAATGAAATTGAGAGATTGTGCTTGGCTACGTCCTTGCAGCCCGAATCGGTCATAATTCGCGATCAACTCGGAAGCGCTCTAGCTGCGCACGAAGGGCTGGTGCGACGAGACGCGGAAACTCCCCGAGCGGCACTCCCACTGGCAACTCGCGCAAAGCGTTCTCAATCATTGCAGCAAGATCGTCGTCCGTTGGGTCAGCGCTAGGCGAAGGGCCATCCCCCTTCCCATACAAGATCCACTCCGAAGTGACGCGGAAGCGACGCGCATATATCTCGGCTTTAGCTGCCGTTATGCCACGCTGCCCGGTTTCATGCTGATAATAGGTCTCATATTTGTGACCTAACGCAAGCGCAGCCTGACGCGGGTTTTCAAACCCAGCGGCTTCCCGAGCCGATTTTAATCGTTCTGCTGGCGTATTCATATCGTCGCCATAATCGGCAAGTCTGTGCATTTGGCACTTGCCAACCATCTGTGCATAATGCACATATGACCAATGCGTAGTCACAAGCAGATCGTGGACGAAGTGGGGCCGGTAGCGCTGGCTTCAGCATTCGACCTTCCGCTCAGCACGACCCGTTCGTGGTCGCGTCGCAACAGTATCCCTGCGGGGGCTTGGCACGGTTTCGTGTCGAAGGGTCTCGCTACATACGAAGAGCTGGCACAGACTGTTGCCAAATCTGTCGCCGCATGAGCGCCCTCCCCATCAACACGGGCAGCGAGCCGGACAGCTGGGCGCGGCATTGGATGCTGACCGATCAATCGCGCACCGAACGGCTCTTCTGGGCTGGCTTGCCTGGTGCATTCTTCACCCCGCCAGCCCCGACCTGCGCCCACCGCCGCGCGGTCCTCTGTGGCTGCGCTGACCATATCTGGAAAGGCTGAGACATGGACATCGCTCTTTTCCTCATCGGCTGGATGCTGATCGCCACGGCTCTCGGGCTGGCGATTGCTGCATTCATTGCAGCAGGTAATCGCATTGATCGCGGGCTGGTGGGTCACTCTGTCCATAATGGGCGGTATACGAATGACTGACCCGCGCTTCCACGGCAACCGCCCGTCATTTTCCGCTTCCTTGGTCCTGTCCAATCTCGGGAATAGCCTCTCGCTGATCCGCACCGAGGACAAGCTGACCTGGGCCGATATCGGCGCTGTGCTTGGAAGGAGCGAGGACCAGGCCGCTAAATACGCCGATGGCACCGCAGAGATGGGCGTCGTCGCCTATGCGCGCGGCAAGCGCGAGTGGAATGGTCGCTTCACCGGCTCGCTCATGCGCATGTGTTACGAAGGTGACCGCGCGCCCTGCAATGACCGCTTGACCGCCGTGAAAATCGCGCAGGTCGGAATGCTCTTCAATGAGGCGCTGGCGGCTGCGGATGCCGTGCCCACCGCCCTTATCCAATCCAATCGCAGCATGATCGAGGGCCTGCGGGACTCGCTCGATGCCTTGCTGCGCCGGTCGGAGGTGCGGGCATGAAGCGCACGTGGACCGACGAGAACATCGCCAAGGCGCGCGAAATGGTCGCGGCTGGCGCTAATGGCCAGCAAGTGGCGGATGCCTTGGGCATGACGCGCAAATCGGTGCTGGTCGCATCCAATCGGATTGGCTTCGGCACTTGGCAGACCAAGCCAGGCCGCGTTCCGGATCCGGTGCCCGCCGATTTCGCCGAGCTTTTCAAGCATCACACCTATAAGGAACTGGCTGCGCATTACCGGGTCCGGTATTGCAAGATCAGCACCTGGGCGCAGTCGCTCGGCCTTGGTCGTAAGCGTGGCGAGCAAATCGCCGAGCGCCGCAAGCCGCCGCGTCCGCTGGCGCGCAAGGTCGATCGCCAGACTTTCGTCATTCCCGTCCGGCCCGAAGGCTACCAGCGCGACATGTCGGAGGCTGGGCAGGCTGCCGACTTCATGCGCCGTGATCGTCCGGTGTTTCGCTGCGATCTGAATGGTAATCAGAACCAGGGCGGCAAATACTGGATGTGCGGCATCGTCTGGATGACGGATGCCGAACTGGTCGACCGGGCGCGCGCCAAGGGCTTTCGGGCTGTGCGGTGGGCGGCATGAGCAAATACGCCAAGCTTCCCAAGCCTCGTACGGCTGCCGATCGCGAATTGGATATGCTCCAGTTCCTGTACTGCGCGCGGCCGGAAAAGCTGGCGGCTCATACGCCTCAAACCCTGGCGGATGCCTTCGGTGTCAAGCTGCGCGTTGCTGAGGCGGCGATGCAGAAGAAAGGGCGGCTGCTGTGAACGCGTTCGCTATGCTGGACGCGCTGGAAGACCAGGCCAAAGAGGTCCTTCACCCGGCCATCTACGTCGAGCCGAAAGACCGCAGCCCGGAGAGCGAGGACAGCCGACAGGCCACCTTCGTCGCGACCATGCGCCGCACTGCCAAAGCGTGTCGTGTCATGGCCGTGCCGAACGGCGCGAAGCGGTCGCATTGGGAAGCAGCGAAGGCCAAGCGCGAGGGAATGGCGCCGGGTGAGCCTGACACTGGGATCAGCTGGGCTGACGCGCCCACCGCGCGCATCGAGTTCAAGAACGGTCAGAAGATGCCGTCCGAGGACCAGATCAAGACGCTCAACTGGTATCACCTGCGCGGGCATCCCGTGGCGGTATGTCGCACGGCTGAGGGCGCGATTGCTTGGCTGGCATCCATCGGTGCGCCTGTTCGGGCGACCCACGCATGACGCTCAGCGACTTCGCCCTGCCTCCGCACCTCGACGCGCTGCGTGCTGTGGTCGACCGCTGCCCGACGCCTGAGGCGAAGAAAGCGGTCATCGTCACGGCCGGGGCTTGCGAGGCGGTGACGGCAGACGAAGCCGCTCTTCTTATCACCGCATATCAGCTGGAGACAGCGTGAACGTGGCCTATGATTTCGACGCGATCCGGCGCGAATATCCGCTTGAGGCTATTGTCTCGCGGACGCTCCCGCTGCGCCGCGCTGGCGGCAACAAGGTCGGGTGCTGCCCGTTCCACGCCGACAAAAGTCCGAGCTTTGTCGTCTATAAGGATAACGCCTACCACTGCTTCGGATGCGGCGCGCACGGCGATGTCATAGACTTCGTATCACGCCTGGAAAATGTCGGGATCAGCGACGCCATACGGACACTGACTGGTGGTCAAGCCCCGCGCCTGGATGAAGCGGATCGCGCCAAGCGTGAAAAGGAAGCAGCGCACCGAGAGGCACAGCAGCGTCACCGGGAAGAAAATGCCCGGCTGGAGGCCCGTGCCCGTTGGGCGCGGGCGCTGCCGATCAATGGCGTGGGCAACGGCTACCTAGAGCGCAAGAATATCGCCCCATATGGCACACGCCGGGAAGGCGATAACCTGCTGGTCCCGATCTTCGGTGCAGATGGGCTGATCCAGTCTGTTCAGTCTATCCCACCCGAAGCTGGTGGCAAAAAGCTGTTCCATGCGGGCGTGCCGGTTAAAGGCGGGACGTTCGCGATCGGCAACGCTGAAAGCGGACCGGTCGTTGTGGCCGAAGGTTTTGCGACCGCTGCTACGG
>Ga0308159_1001265_pt1 | contig 39017 bp, 30 predicted proteins | sample PhyCR1_FD_201040 | JGI IMG/M metagenome (GOLD analysis project Ga0308159, IMG submission 201040) | Phyllosphere microbial communities from UC Gill Tract Community Farm, Albany, California, United States - DLSLC.R1 | ecosystem: Host-associated > Plants > Phyllosphere > Unclassified | place: USA... | reverse complement strand
GAGCGGCCGCACTCGTCGCTCGGCTACGCTACCCCGGCCGCATTCGCTGCCGGGCTCGAACAGCAACGGGCGGGGTTAACCCCGCCCGTTGCTTCACCTGCGCTCATGCGCGACAACACCGGTCGGTTTCTGGTTGCCGCTGGTTGAAAGACTGGGGTCACGTCATAAGGCGTCGTGGTCCCTGCGACGGCCCTTTCTGCATGCGACGATAGTGCACGTGATATAGCGCGTCACCTCGGTCCTATCGGAATGCAGCGCCTCGAGAAAATATTTTTCTGTCAGCTTCCAATAGAAGCTGCCGCTCGACGTAAAATTGGGAGCGGCAGGAAAGTCCTATGGTTCGCCATTCGGGAATGGATAAAATCATTTTGATCTGTTCGTGAACGTGAAAGTCCGGCAGTCACGATTAACCGTCGCTGCCGAACGCCTTATCTGACATTAGCGTCGTGGCACCGAAAATTTCCAGCAATCCGAGTGCCTAGTTTCGTCCGATTGGCTGCACCATTCTTCCCCAGGCTTACGAGCCTCGGGACTGGCGGAAAACCAAGACTTTCTACCAACATCACCGCGCGACAGCGCGATGATGAAGTCTTGGCCTCTCCCGCCGCCATGGGCGCCGAGGCGTGCCCGTTTCTTTCCTTACAAAGCCGACAAGCCTTTCTTTATTCGTCAGGCGACGGTCACTCCTGCCCGTATCGGGGTACATTGTGCGTGTGCGAAGGCCGGGTCGGCTTCGACCGCTTCGCCGACGATCAGCATGGCGGGATCGTGCGCGCTGATCGCCTCGACCAGAAAGGCCAGTGAGGACAGCCGCCCCCGGATGATCCGCTCATTGGGCAGCGAGGCGTTGACCACGACCAGCACCGGCGTGTCGGGGCTACGGCCAGCGGCGACCAGTTGCTGGGCGACGGTCGCGGCGGCGGCGCGGCCCATATAGATGGCGAGCGTCGCATCGGATGCGGCCAGTGCCGTCCAGTCGAGATCGAGCGTCGCCCCCGCCTGCGCATGGGCCGTCACCAGGGTCAGGCGGCGCGCCACGCCGCGCAGGGTCAGGCTGGTCCCCGCCGAGGCGACCGCCGCGCTGGCAGCGGTGATGCCCGGACAGATGCGTACCGGCACGCCCGCCGCGCGGCAGGCGGTGACTTCCTCCGCCGTGCGCCCGAAGATCGCCGGGTCGCCACCCTTCAGCCGGACGACGCGCTTACCCTCCAGCGCCGCCGCGACGATAAGTGCGTCGATGGTCCGCTGATCCCTGGAATGGCGGCCCGAGCGTTTGCCGACGCTGATCCGCTCGGCACCGTGGGCGATCAGGTCGAGGATGCAGGGGCCGACCAGCGCGTCGTAGAAGACGACATCCGCCGCCGCGATCAGCCGCTCGGCTTTGCGGGTCAGCAGGTCGGGATCGCCCGGCCCTGCACCGACCAGCCAGACCGAACCGGCGGGAAAATCGTCATGCGGCATGGTTGGTTTCCTCGGCGAGCAGGCGGGCGAGCGCGGGGCGGCACGATCCGCAATTGGTCCCCGCGCCCAAAGCGGCTCCGATCGCGGCGACATCGGCCAGCCGCTGGTCGCGGATCGCCGCGACGATGGTGCGCATCCCGATATCGAAACAGGCGCAGACGATCGCGCCGCGATCCACCGGCATCCCCGGTGCGCGTCCGGCGAGCAGGCTCGGCGCGGCCTCTGTCTCGGCCAGTTGCCCGATCAGCCAGTCGCGGGCGGGCAGTTCGCCGCTCTCGGTCACGAACAGCGCGGCGACCAGCCGACCACCCGACAGGATCGCGATCCGCCTCGTGCCGCGCGCGGCGTCGATCGCCTCGATCCGCTCGCCAGCGGGCAGGCTCGCCTCCAGCTTCACCGGATCGCCGTCGCCCGCCAGCTCCCACAGGCTGCCCGCCGGAACCGCGACGCGCGTCGCCCAGAGGCATTTGGGGGTGCGCACCGGTTCACCCGCGACGATCAGGAAACCGCGCCAGCGCGTTTCGACCGCCGCCAGCCGCGCCGGGGTTTCCTTGAAGCCCGGCTGACCCGACACCGGATCGACCAGCGGACGCGGCAACAGGCCGGTGCGGCCGCCGCTCGAGGTGCGGTCGGTCCAGTGGATCGGGGTGAAGATTTCGCCCTTTCGCTGCGCCAACGTCACGCGCACGCGGTAGAGGCTGTCGCCCTGCGGCGTCGCCACTCGCGCCAGCCCGCCATCGGCGACGCCCAGCCCGGCGGCATCGTCAGGATGCACCTCCACCAAAGGCTCCTCGCGGTGACGGGCGAGCTTGGGCGCCAGGCCGGTGCGGGTCATGCTGTGCCACTGGTCGCGGTAGCGGCCGGTGTTGAGCGTCAGCGGCCAGGCGGCGAGCGGCCCCGAAATCGCCTTTTGCGTCACCGTCACCAGTCGCGCACGGCCATCGGCGGTCGGGAAACGGCCATCGGCAAAGGGGGTGCCGCCCCAGCGGAACGGCGCCATCGCATCATAGTCGCCATTGCCCGCGCTCGACCGGCCGGGCAGCGCGAACAGGCGCGCGCCGTCATTCTCGTAAGCCGACAACCGACAATGCTCGCGCCAGATTTCGGCGGGACGGTCATAGGCGAACGCGGTCTTCCAGCCCATGCGGCGACCGACTTCCTTGACGATCCACCAGTCGGGCCTGGCCTCACCCGGCAGCGGGAATAGCGCGCGCTGGCGGCTGATCGTGCGGTCGCTATTGGTGACGGTCCCGTCCTTCTCGCCCCAGGCGGCAGCGGGCAGGCGGACATGGGCATAAGCCGAGGTATCGGTGTCGGCGATCACGTCGCTGACCACTACGAAGGGACAGGCGGCCAATGCCTCGCGCACGCGGCCCGCATCGGGCATCGACACGGCGGGATTGGTCGCCATCACCCACAGCGCCTTGATCCGCCCCTCGCCCAGCGAGCGGAAGAGGTCGACGGCCTTGAGACCGGGCTTTTCGGCGATGGTCGGCGCGGCCCAGAAACGCTGGACACGGGCGCGGTTGTCGGGCGCGAAGTCCATATGCGCCGCCAGCGTCGAGGCCAGCCCACCCACCTCGCGCCCGCCCATCGCATTGGGCTGGCCGGTGATCGAAAAGGGCTGCGCGCCGGGCTTGCCGATGCGCCCCGTGGCGAGATGGACGTTCAGGATCGCATTGACCTGATCGGTGCCGGTCAGCGACTGATTCACGCCCTGGCTGAACAGCGTGACGGTGCGCGGGGTGGCGGCGAACAGCTCGTAGAAGCGCCGCAGGTCGGCGGGCGACAGGTCGCAGGTCCTGGCGACCGACCAGAGGTCGCTGCCCTCGCCCACCCGGTCCCAGAAATCGGCCGGGACCGACAGGTGATCGGCGAGAAATGCGGGGTCGAGCGCCCCCGCCTCGCGGCACCAGGCGAGCAGGCCGTTCATCAGCGCCACGTCGCTGCCGGGGCGCAGCAGCAGGTGCAGGTCGGCTTCTTCCGCCGTCTCGGTCCGGCGCGGGTCGATCACCACCAGCTTGGCGCCCGCGTCGCAGCGCGCGCGGATACGCTGATAGACGATGGGATGGCACCAGGCGGTGTTGCTGCCGACCAGCACGATCAGGTCGGCGGCATCGATGTCGTCGTAGGAGGCGGGCACCACGTCCTCGCCGAACGCGCGGGTGTGACCCGCGACCGCGCTCGACATGCACAGCCGCGAATTGGTGTCGATATTGGCCGAGCCGATAAAGCCCTTCATCAGCTTGTTGGCGACATAATAGTCCTCGGTCAGCAACTGGCCGGAGACGTAGAAGGCGACGCTGTCGGGGCCGTGCTGGGCGATGGTGTCGCGGAAGCGTTTCGCTACGAGGTCGAGCGCCTTGTCCCAGCTGGCGCGACGCTTGCCAATCATGGGATGGAGAAGGCGGCCTTCCAGCCCGACCGTCTCGCCCAGATGCGTACCCTTCGAGCAGAGCCTGCCGCGATTGGCGGGGTGATCGGGGTCGCCCTCGATCCGGACGCTGTGCTCGCCGGTGACGGTCGCGCGGATGCCGCAGCCGACGCCGCAATAGGCGCAGGTGGTGCGGATGGCGTTCATGCGTCGCCCCTCCCCTTCAGGGGAGGGGTTGGGGTGGGGCAGTTCGGCAGGCACAACGCTTGTGGCGAGGCCCCACCCCCAGCCCCTCCCCCGAAGGGGAGGGGAGAAAAGTGCCCGCTCCTCACGCCGCCGCCTTCAGGGTGCTGGCGCGGCAGATCAGCACGCGGCCGCCGCTGATCTTCACCGGCACCACGGGCGTGCAGCCCTTGTCCTCACCCAGCGCCTCGCCGGTGCTCAGCGAAATCCGCCAATTGTGCAGCGGGCACGCCACCGCGCCGCCATGCACGATGCCCTGGCTCAGCCGCCCATGTTTGTGCGGGCAGCGGTCGAGCAGCGCGAAGACCTTGTTCTCGCCGGTGCGGAAGACGGCAATGTCGTGGCCGCCCTCGACCTGCACCGTGCGGCTGCCGCGCACCGGGATTTCGTTGACCCAGCCGATATCGAGCCATTCGCCCGCCAAGAAACCAGAGGTCATGCCATCTCTCCAACAGGTTGGAAGCGCGCCATCGGCGCATGGATTTCGCGCTCCTCGCCTGCGACGCGCGCGGCCCAGGGGTCATCCTGCGAGAAGCTCTGCGAATGGAAGAAGCGACGGGCGAGTTCGGCGCGCGCCTCTTCATCGGGCAGCAGGCGCGACTGGATATAGGCGAGGCCAACCCGCTCGATCCACGGCGCGGTCCGCTCCAGATAGCGCGCCTCCTCGCGATAGAGCTGGACGAAAGCGGCGCACATTTCCATCGCCTCTGCCTCGGTCGCGACCTTGCAGAGCAGGTCGGTGGCGCGGACCTTGATCCCGCCATTGCCGCCGACATGGAGTTCATAGCCGGAATCGACGCAGACCACGCCGAAGTCCTTGATCGTCGCCTCGGCGCAGTTGCGCGGACAGCCCGACACCGCGATCTTGAACTTGTGCGGCATCCACGACCCCCAGGTCGCGCGCTCCAGCTTGACGCCCAGGCCGGTCGAATCCTGCGTGCCGAAGCGACACCATTCGGAGCCGACACAGGTCTTCACGGTGCGAAGCGACTTGCCGTACGCATGACCGCTGACCATCCCGGCGGCGTTCAGATCGGCCCAGACGGCGGGCAGATCCTCCTTCCTGATGCCGAAGATGTCGAGCCGCTGGCCGCCCGTGACCTTCACCATCGGCGCGTTGAACTTCTCGACCACATCGGCGATCGCGCGCAGCTCCTTCGGGCTGGTGATGCCGCCCCACATGCGCGGCACGACCGAATAGGTGCCGTCCTTCTGGATGTTGGCGTGCATCCGCTCGTTGACGAAGCGGCTCTGCTGGTCGTCGACATATTCGCCGGGTAGCGCGCAGAGCAGATAGTAGTTGAGCGCCGGGCGGCAGGACGAACAGCCGTCCGGGGTCGACCAGTGCAGCTTCTGCATGACCTCGGGGATCGACTTCATCCCCTGCGCCACGATCTCGCGGCGGACATCGTCATGGCCGAAGCTGGTGCATTTGCACATGGTCTTCGGCCCGGCCTCCACCTCGTCGCCCAGGGTGAGCGCGAGCAACGTCTCGACCAGCCCGGTGCACGAGCCGCAGCTCGCCGACGCCTTGCAGGTGGCGCGGACGGCGTCGAGGCTGTGCGCGCCCTTGGCGATGCATGAGACGACCTGGCCCTTGGTGACGCCGTTGCAGCCGCAAATCTCCGCCGTGTCGGAGAGCGCCGCAACGGCCGCCTTAGGGTCCGCCTGCCCCCCTCCCGAGGCGAAGGCCTGGCCGAAGATCAGCGCGTCGCGAATGTCGCCGACACTCTCGCCCTTTTTCAGCAGGTCGAAATACCAGTTGCCGTCGGCGGTATCGCCGTAGAGCACCGCGCCGACGATCCGGTCGTCCTTGACCACGACTCGCTTGTAGATGCCCCGCGAAGCGTCACGCAGCACGATGTCCTCCGCGCCGTCGCCGCCGCCGAAATCGCCCGCCGAAAAGACGTCGAGCCCGGCGACCTTCAGCTTGGTGGCGGTGGCGGTGGGACGATAGCCGGACGGTGCGCCGGTCAACGCATCGGCTAGGCTGCGACACATGTCCCAGAGCGGCGCGACCAGGCCATAGACCTGCCCGTCATGCTCGACGCACTCGCCGACCGCCAGGATGCGGGGATCGGAGGTGACCATGTGATCGTCCACCTTGATCCCGCGCCCGACCTCGAGTCCCGCCGCGCGGGCCAGCGCGACCGAGGGGCGGATGCCGACCGCCATCACCACCAGATCGGCGGGGATTTCGCGCCCGTCCTTCAGGCGGATCGCCTCCACCTTGCCATCGCCCAGGATCGCGGCGGTGTCCGCGCCGCACAGGACGGTCTGGCCCCGCGCCTCCAGCGCCTGTTTCAGCAGCCAGCCCGCCGCCTCGTCGAGCTGCCGCTCCATCAGCGTCGGCATCAGGTGGAGGACGGTGACGGTCATGCCGCGCAAGGACAGGCCATGCGCCGCCTCCAGCCCCAGCAGCCCGCCGCCGATCACTACCGCGCTGCCACCCCGCTCGGCGGCGGCGAGCATATGCTCGACATCCTTCATGTCGCGAAAGCTGATGACGCCAGGCAGGTCGTGGCCGGGCACCGGGATGATGAAGGGATCGGAGCCGGTCGCGATCAGCAGCCGGTCATAGTCCAGCACCATGCCGCTCCGGGCGGTGACGGTGCGGCCCGCGCGGTCGATCGCGGTGACCGGATCGCCGCTGACCAGGGTGATGCCGTTATCGGCATACCAGTCGAGGCCGTTGATGACGATCTCGTCGAACGTCTTCTCGCCCGCCAGCACCGGCGACAGCATGATCCGGTTGTAGTTCACCAGCGGCTCGGCGCCGAAGATAGTGATGCGGTAACGGGCAGGATCACGGGCCAGCAATTCCTCGACCGCGCGGCATCCGGCCATGCCGTTGCCGATGACGACCAAATGCTCGCGGGTATCGACCTTCGCGGGGGTGACGACTTCGTGTTTCATCGGTTCGATCCGTGGAAGAGGAAAAGCATCAGATCCGCACGCCCTCGGCCGCGCCCCAGCTGCGGCGCCAGCGGGTCTTGACCAGCATCAGGCCCGCCAGCGCGATCAGGGCCAGCGCGGCGAAGATCAGGAACCCGCCGGAAAAGCTGCCCGTCCACTGCTTGGCGAAGCCCAGCGACGAGGCGAGGTAGAAGCCGCCGATCCCGCCCGCCATGCCGACCAGGCCGGTCATCACGCCGATCTCGGCGGCGAAACGCTGCGGCACCAGCTGGAACACCGAACCATTGCCGACCCCCAGCGCCAGCATCGACAGGACGAACAGCGCGAGCGAGGCGGCGAACCCGTCGACCATCGCCACGCCGGTCAGCGTCACCGCGGCGGCGGCGAACACGCCGAGCAGCGCCTTCACGCCCCCAATCGCATCGGCCAGCGCGCCGCCCATCGGCCGCACCAGCGACCCGGCGAAGACACAGGCCGCCGTGGCATAACCGGCCTGCACCGGAGTCAGCCCGAAGCGGTCGGTGAAATAGATGGGCAGGCTGGCGGCAAGCCCGACGAACCCGCCGAAGGTGACGGCGTAGAAGCCCATCAGCCACCAGGCATCGGCCTGTTTCAGGGGCGCCAGATACTCGACCAGACGGCGTGGCGGCGGTGCGCCCGGCGCATCCTTGGCCATGACCATATAGGCGAAGAAGACGAGGGTCAGCGGCAGGCAGGCCAGACCCAGCACCGCGTTCCAGCCGAACAGCTTGGCGAGCGCGGGCGCGAACAAGGCGGCCAGCACCGTGCCCGAATTGCCCATGCCCGCCAGGCCCATCGCCTTGCCCTGATGCTCGGGCGGATACCAGCGGCTGGCGAGGGGCAGCGCGATGGCGAAGCTCGCCCCCGCAAAGCCCAGGATGACACCCAGCGCCAGCGTGCCGCCAAAGCTGTTCACCCCCAGCACCCAGGCCGAGAAGAGGCCGCCGATCACGATCAACTGGCTGATCGCACCCGCCCGCTTCGGCCCGATCCGGTCGACCAGCAGGCCGTTGACGACGCGCAGCACCGCCCCCGCCAGCGTCGGCACCGCGACCATCACGCCCTTTTCCGCCGGGGTCAGCGACAGGCTGGCCGAAATCTGCGGCGCGAGCGGGCCGAGCAAGACCCAGACCATGAAGGCCAGATCGAAATAGAGGAACGCCGCGATCAGCGTCGGCGTATGACCGCTCGCCCAGAAGCCGCGATCGTCCGCCGCTTTCGCCGCCTTGTCGTCATCCCAGAATGCCGTCGCCATCGTGCCGCCTCCGTGGGGTCGCCGGGACCCGAAACGAAAAAAGCCGCCAGGACGCGGGACCCTTGCGGGTCGCATCCTGGCGGCTTCGTTGCCTCCAAGCGGAGAACGGGCATGACCCGCTTCCGCCAGCGCGCCACCCCGTCGTTGGAGCGGCGATCGCCGTTATCTCGTGTCCGACGCCATTGCCGGACGACTCGAAAACTGCCTGATTCGCCAGCGGCGCGCAAGACCCTTTCGCAATTGCAGCAAAAACATCCTCCCCGGAACGGGGAGGTGGCAGCGCGAAGCGCTGACGGAGGGGGGCTTCCACATAGTTCACCCTTTGTGGAGATCCCCCTCCACCACCGCTTCGCGGCGGTCCCCCTCCCCGTTCCGGGGAGGATCGTTACGGCAATTCCTTCAGATACCCCGGGATATCATCCGGATCGAACGCCCGGCCGTCGAAGAACGGATCGCTGCCCAGCACCAGCCGCCCTTGCGTCGACCCCGCCCCGATCGGTTCGACCAGCGCGCCCTCCAGCTTGGAACTCGCCCCCGGCAGCGGCGCGCCCGATCCGGCCAGCGCGGCGCGGTACAGGTCCGGCCGGAACACGCCCTGCGCGGTGGCGGCGTCCGCGTTCGAGAAGGACAGGCCCTCCCACCGCACCATCTGCGCATAGAGCCACGCCGCCTGGCTGCGCCACGGAAAGTTCGCCGCCTCGCGATATTGGAACATGAAATCGGGATAATGGACCGGCTCGCCGCCCGGCACCACGCGGATGCGGTCGGTGATCGCGCGCAGGATCGCGCCCACCGGCGCGTCGAGATAAGCGGTGCGCGACAGGATTTCGGCGCTCTGTTCGACCGTCTCGGGATCGATGAAATGCGCCGCCGCCGCGTGGAGCGCGCGGATCAGCCGTAATACTGCGTCGCGCCGCTCCTCGGCCTGGTCGCTGCGCATCGCCAGCACCTTTTCGACGCCGCGCCGCCAGATTTGCGCGGTGGCCAGCGCGATCCGCCCGACGCCGCGATCGACCGCGATCGAGTTCCACGGCTCGCCGACGCAAATACCGTCCACCTCGCCCGCCGCCAGCGCATCGGCGGCGAAGGGCGGGCTGGTGACGACGATATCGACATCCATGTCCGGCCGGATACCGACCCCCGCCAGCCAGTAGCGCAGCATGTAGTTATGGCTGGAATGGCGATGCACCACCCCGAAGCGCAGACGCTGCCGCGCCGCCACCTCGCGCAGGGCCGCCCCCACCGCGATCGGATCGCCCAGCCCCTCGCCCAGCCCGCACGCCTCGCCCAGTGCGGTCGAGAAGGTGATGGCGTTGCCGTTCAACCCCAGTACGAAGGGCACCGCCATCGGCACCGCCGGACGATCGCGGCCCAGCGCGGTCGCGATGGCAAGCGGCGCGACCATGTGCGCGACGTCGGTATGCCCATAGAGCAGTCGGTCGCGCACCGCCGCCCAGGTGACGTCGCGCACCAGATCGACCGCCACCCCCTGTTCCTCGGCAAAGCCCAGCTCATGCGCCAATATCGGCAGCGCGGCGTCGACCAGCGGCACGAAGCCGATGCGGAACCGGTCGAGACTCACGGCAAATCTCCCATCAGCGCCTCGCTGGTCACGATCGCCTCGGCCACTTCGGCGATGCGCCGGTTCGACTGCATCGCATGGCCGCGCAGCAGCGCATAGGCGGCCGGCTCGTCGATGCCGCGACGGCGCATCAGGATCGCCTTGGCCCGGTCGATCGTCTGGCGGTCAGCCAGTGCGGTCCTGGCCTCGGCCAGTTCGGCCTGCAGTCGCGAAAAGGCCTGGAAGCGGCGGATCGCGACGTCGAGCACCGGCTTGATCCGCTGCTTCGCCAGACCGTCGACGACATAGGCCGACACCCCCGCATCGACCGCCGCCAGCGCGCTTTCGGCGTCCGACTGGTCGACGAACATCGCGATCGGGCGGTCCACCGCGCGCGACATGGCGAAGAAATCCTCCAGCAAATCGCGGCCGGGATTTTCCAGATTGATGAGCACCACCTCGGGCGCGCACGCCTCGATCTGGCGGACGATCGGCCCGGCGGGGTCGATCAGCACCTGATCGTCCAGGCCCGCCTCGCGCAGTCCCTCGGCGATGATCGCCGCGCGCGTCGTGCTGGTGTCGATGATCGCGATCCTCACGGGCGGATGGACTAGCTCGAAAGCCGCGCGTCATCCAGTCCGGACGATGAAGGGCGGCATGACGTTTTTTTCAGAATAGCCGGGCCGAAGTGTTGCCTTGCCGAATCGTCGCCCTATGAGACGTTGCAACATACCATATCACCGGATCATCCATGGCCGTCACCGACCCCTTACTTCGTCGTTCCCGTCTTGCCGTCCTGTCCCTTGCCATGGCCTCATGCGCCATGCCGCTGTGCGCCAATGCGCAGGAAGCCGATACGCGCGAACAGGCCGAGGATCGTTCGGACATCGTGGTCCTGGGCACCCGCCGCTCGGTCGACCGCACCCTGTCGTCCGATCCCGCGACCGCGCGCATGTCGCAGTCCAGCCGCTCGCTGGAGCAGGACGTGTTGCAGGCGGCGGGCACGTACCGCCTGAACGACGCGCTGGAACTGGTCAGCGGGTTCAGCCAGCAGAACAACCGCGGCGGCGTGCTCGACAATTTCGCGATTCGCGGCTTTCTCGGCACGCCGGACGGCGGCGCGGAATTCTATGTCGACGGCTTCATCGCCAATCGCGGCATGGTGCCGCCGCGCGACCCCGCCACGGTCGAGCGGATCGAGGTGCTGAAAGGTCCGGCGGGTGCGATCTTCGGCGATGTCGATCCGGGCGGCCGGGTCAACATCGTCTCCAAGATGCCGCGCTTCACCTCCTCGGCCCGGCTGACCGCGACCTATGGCTCGTTCGACACCCGCCGGGTCGAGGCGGATGCCACGGGGCCGCTCTCCGACACCTTCGCCGCGCGAATCATCGTCGCGGCCGAGGACAGCGATGGCTGGCGCGACACGGTGTCGCTCAAGCGTCGGGTGGTCTCCCCCTCGCTGACCTGGGCGCCGAGCGATGCGCTGCGCCTGACCTATCTGGCCGAGTTCATGCAGTTCGACACGCCGTTCGATCGCGGCATCCCGGCGGTGGGCGACGATGCCAATGCCCTGCCCCGCTCGAATTATTATGGCGAGCCATCCAACGGCCTCACCCGTTTCCGCAACGAGCGGCACCAGCTGACCGGGCTGGCGCAACTGGGCGGCGGCTGGACGCTGAACGGCGGGATCGTCTGGCGCACAGGCTCGCTCAAGGGCTTTTCGGCGGACCAGTCGCGCATCGTCGGCACCCAGGTCTGGCGCCAGCGCCGTTCGCGCGATTTCGTGATCGACGATCTGGCCGCGCGGCTTGAGCTGGCGGGAACGGTCGGGCGGCATCAGCTGAGCGTCGGCCTCAAGGGCTATCGCATGACCTATGGCGAGCGGTGGATGCGGCGCAATCCGTCGGCGGCAGCGCCCTATGCGGTCGATCTCTATGATCCGGCATCGACCTATGGCGGCACGGCCGCGCCGTTCCTGCCCTTCACCAACAATGACGAGAATCGCTGGGCGGGCACGCTGTACGTCCAGGACATGTGGGCGGTGACCGACCGGCTGACCCTGGTCGGGGGGGCGCGGGTCGATCCCTATCGGCAGAAGATCGTCAACAACCGCACCGGCGGGGTCGGACAGATCGTTGACGAGCCGGTCAAGTTCCGTGCGGGCGCCCGCTATGCGGTGGACGACCATGTGTCGGTCCATGCCAATTGGGGTCAGTCCTTCCTGCTCAATTCCGGCACGGGCCGCACCGGCGAGGGTTTCCAGCCGGAGGAAGCGCGTGGGTACGAAGTCGGTATCGCGGGCCGCTGGGCCGGGCTCGACCTGGGCATGACCTGGTTCGACATCGCCAAGAGCAACATCCTGACCACCGATCCGGTCGATCCCGGTTTCAACGCGCCGGTCGGCCGGATGAACAGCCGGGGGATCGAGGCCGACGCCTCGCTGCGCCTGGCCCGCCGGTGGCAGGTGATCGCCAACTATGCCTGGGTCCATGCCCGCAATGACGACAAGAGCTTCGCCACTCCGGCGGTGCTGGGCGTGCCCGCGCATTCGGGGACGGTGCTGGTCGTCCACCAACTGCCCATCGCCGGACGCGACTGGCAGTTGAGCGGCGGCGTCGCCTATGTCGGCGACCGCGCAGGCTCGCTCGATGCACGGCCGCTGGTCCTGCCCTCCTATGTAAAGGTCAAGGCGGCGGTCGAAATGCCCGTCACCGACCAGCTGCGCTTCCGGCTGGAGGCCGACAACCTGTTCGACGCGCGCTATGCCGCGAGTTCGTACAGCCGCTTGTGGATCTATCCCGGCGCACCAAGGACGGTGCGCGCCTCGCTGCGGCTGGAGATATAGAGCGGGACGACATTGCGTTGAATCGACGCAAGCCCCTCCCCTTCAGGGAAGGGGTTGGGGTGGGGCCTTTCCACGAACGCCGCGCTTGCGGAAGCGCCCCACCCCCGGCCCCTCCCCTGAAGGGGAGGGGTGGATTCATATGACGTCCTCCCCGCCACTGGGGGGATCATGTTTGCCCCAAATGAACCATCGCACGGCCCCTGCGTAGCCACCCCGCAACGTCACGTTCCGGGAATGCCGCGATGAATCACGACCATCTGCCACGACCACCGCTGATCCTGGGCGTGGCCGGAGTCATGCCGCCCCTGCTCTGCGTCACGCTGGCGCTGGTCGACCCGGCGCTGACCCTGCCCGCGACCATCGGCGGCGGGCTCTACGGCGCGCTCATCCTGTCCTTCCTGGGCGGCATGTGGTGGATGGAGGCGCTGCTGCGCCGCGACGCGCGGGGCTGGCCCTATCTGGTCGCGGTACTGCCCAGCCTGATCGGATGGGCGTTGTTGCTGCCGCCATTGCTGGCGGGCGGCTCGATCCGGGTCGCGTTGATCCTACTGGGCCTCGTCATCATGATCACCCCGTTCGCCGACCTTCGGATCGGCGAAGCGATGCGGGCCGTCGCGGGCTGGGCCAGGCTGCGCTGGGCCTTGTCGCTGGGTCTGGGCGGCCTGACCCTGGTCCTGGGACTGATCGCCTCCCGCTGAACGTTCAGGCGGGTTCGTCGCGCGGGGCGGGATCGGGCGCAGGCCCTTCGCCCTGCTCTCGCGCCTGGGCCTTTCGCCGTTTCAGATTTTCCCGGAGCGCCGCCGCCAGCCGCTCCGCCCGTTCGTCTTTTGCCATGGCATTTCGCATAATCCGCACAAAGGGCGCTTGACAATGCCCGCCCAATCGTCTCTAGGCGCGCTTCCCGCGGTGAAACGCGAGTGCTGCCGTAGCTCAGTGGTAGAGCGCATCCTTGGTAAGGCTGAGGTCGTGAGTTCAATCCTCACCGGCAGCACCATTCTCCCCCAACCCTCTTTAGAGGCCGCAATGGGGAGCTTTCTTACCCCCACACAAAACTTGATTGGGATCGTTTCGCCGGCTTGCTAGCTATGGTCGGATGAGATTCCGTTTTTCTTTCGGCGCGCAGGTGTTCGTCGGCATGGCCGTGGGCCTGCTGCTCGGCCTGCTCGCCCGGTCGCAGGGCCTGGCCGGATTGGCCGAGGGCCTGCGCATCGTCGGTGAGAGCTTCGTCCAGCTGCTCAAGGTGCTGGTCGTCCCGCTGGTGTTCACCGCCATCGTCGCGTCGATCGCGGCGCTGCGCGACCTGAACAATGCCGCCCGGCTGGTCGCGGCCACCTTCATCTGGTTCGCGATCACCGCGCTGATCGCCGTTACCATCGGGCTGACGCTGGGCACCGTGCTGCAACCGGGGCTCCATGCGGGCGTCGCGCCGGGCAGCGCGGTGCGGCCCGATACGGCGGGCTCCTGGCTTGACTTCCTGCGCGGGCTGATCCCGTCCAACATCCTGGGCCTGTCCGCCTCGACGAGCGCGGGCGACAATGGCGCGCTGAAGACCGGCTTGTCGTTCAACATCCTGCAGATCATCGTCATGGCGGTTGCGATCGGCGTCGCCGCCGTGCGGGTCGGCGACAAGGGCGAGGGCTTCCTGTCGTTCAACGCCTCGGCGCTCGCCATCTTCCGGCGCATCCTGTCCTGGGTGATCCGGCTGACCCCGCTCGGGTCGGGTGCGCTGCTGGGCAATGCGATCGTGCGTTATGGCTGGCAGTCGCTGTCCGCGCTCGGCAGCTTTGCGCTCGCCGTCTATATCGGCCTCGGCCTGGTGCTGTTCGTCGTCTATCCGCTGCTGCTGCTTGCCAATGGCATGTCGCCCAGGCGCTTTTACGCCGCCGCCTGGCCCGCCATCCAGCTGGGCTTCGTCTCGCGCTCGTCGATCGCCACCCTGCCGGTGACCGAAGACGCGGTGGAGCGGCGGCTGGGCGTACCGCGCGCCTATTCGGCCTTTGCGGTCCCCTTTGCCGCGACCACCAAGATGGACGGGTGCGCCGCCATCTATCCCGCCATCTCGGCGCTGTTCGTCGCACAATATTATGGCCTGCCGCTGCATGTCGGCGATTATGTGCTGATCGTGCTGGTATCGGTGCTGGGGTCAGCGGCGACCGCCGGGCTGACCGGCGCGGTCGTCATGCTGACGCTGACGCTGTCCACATTGGGCCTGCCGTTGGAGGGTGCGGGGCTGCTGCTGGCCATCGATCCGATCCTCGACATGGGACGGACCGCGATCAACGTGGCGGGGCAGGCGCTGGTCCCGACCATCGTCGCGCACCGGGCGGGCCTCATCACCGACACGCCCCCGGCGGAGCGCTTGCCGGAGGTGCCGCAAACAGGGTAAACACGTGCATGAGCTTGCGCGCGGTGTTCTGGTAAAGTAATACACGCGAGGCCGATCGCCGGAACCCCAGATGCGCCCCGACCCATTTAATCCCGACCGTACCCCGCTGGACCGGCCTTACGAGCCGGTCGGCCCCCATTATCCGCTCTATGATGCGGAAACGCAGAGCTGGACCTTCGGCCCCGACGAGGACGATGCGCCGCCCGAGCGGCCGCGTCGAAAGATACGCTGGGGCCGGTGGATCGTGCGCGGCATGGGGGCGGGCATCATCCTGCTGGTCATCGCCATCGCCTGGCTGGCCGTCACCGCGCCTTTGTCGCGCTCGCTCCAGCCGCCGACGCCGCCCTCGATCACGCTGACCGCCGATGACGGCACGCCGATCGCGCGGCGCGGGGCGATCATCGGCGCGCCGGTCGATGCCGCCAAGCTGCCTGCCCATGTGCGCGAGGCGTTCATGGCGATCGAGGACCGGCGCTTCTACTCGCATTGGGGCATCGACCCGCGCGGCATCCTGCGCGCCGCATGGCACAATATCGGCTCGGGCGGGGTGCGCGAGGGCGGATCGACCATCACCCAGCAGTTGGCGAAGAACGCGTTCCTCGATTCCGACCGCACCGCAGGCCGCAAGATCCGCGAGGCGATGATCGCCTTCTGGCTGGAGGCGTGGCTGACCAAGGACGAGATCCTCTCGCGCTATCTGTCCAACGTCTATTTCGGCGACAATGTGTACGGCATCACCGCCGCGTCGAAACATTATTTCGGCCGGACGCCGGACAAGCTGAACATCGGCCAGGCCGCGATGCTGGCGGGTCTGGTCAAGGCCCCCTCGCGCCTCGCGCCCACCACCAATTTGAAGGGCGCCCGCGCCCGGCAGGCGGTCGTCGTCGCGGCGATGGAGGATGCGGGCTTCCTGACCAAGGCGGAGGCCGATGCCGTCCAGCCGCAGCGCGTGCTCGCCTCACGGCCCGAGACGCTGCCCTCGGGCACCTATTTCGCCGACTGGGTGCTGCCCGAGGCGCGCGACCAGGCGGGCGAGATCAAGACCGAGGCGACCGTCCAGACGACGCTCAACCCCCGGCTCCAGCGAATCGCCGAGCGCACGGTGCGCAGCGCCGGGCTGAACCAGGCGCAGGTCGCGCTGGTCGCGATGCGCCCCGACGGCCGCGTCGTCGCGATGCTCGGGGGCAAGGATTATTCGAAGAGCCCGTTCAACCGCGCCACCCAGGCGCGGCGCCAGCCGGGTTCGGCGTTCAAGCTGTTCGTCTATCTCGCCGCCTTGCGCTCGGGCATGACGCCGGACTCGACCATCGAGGACGAGCCGGTCGACATCGCCGGTTGGAAGCCGCGCAACAGCGATGGCCGCTATCTGGGCAAGATCACGCTGCGCCAGGCGTTCGCCCGCTCGTCCAACGTCGCCGCCGCGCGGCTGACCCAGGCGGTCGGCGTGAAGTCGGTCATCAAGGCGGCGCGCGACCTGGGCATCACCACGCCGATCCCGAACGAGGCGACCATCGGCCTCGGCACCTCGACCGTCAGCCTGCTGGAGCTGACCGCCGCTTATGCCGCGGTCGCCAATGAAAGCTATCCGGTCGCCGCGCGCGGGCTGAACGACGTCAAGGACAAGGGCTGGTACCAGTCGCTGACCGAGCGCAAGACCGGCTTCTCCTCGGCGGTGCATGACGGGATGCTCGACCTGTTGTCCTCCTCGATCAAGACGGGCACGGGGCGGCAGGCGCTGCTGACCGTCGATGCCTATGGCAAGACGGGGACGACGCAGGATTCGCGCGATGCGCTGTTCGTCGGCTTCGCGCGCGATCTGGTGGTCGGCGTGTGGGTCGGCAATGATGACAACACACCCAATCCCGGCCTGTCGGGCGGCGGCGTCCCCGCGCGCATCTGGCGCGCCTTCATGCAGTCGGCGCTCGACATCCCGCCGGTGGCCGCCCCCGTGGTGCAGGAAGAGGTCGATCCCGACGCCATCTCCAATGGCATGGACGAGGAGATGATCCCGACCGAAAGCGATCCGGTTGGTGAGATCATCCAGGGTCTGGGCCTGGACGTACGCACCGGCGATGATGGCTCGATCACCGTCGGCCCCGGCCGCCGCCGCCCCGACCGTGCCGGTCCGCCCCCGGAGGATCGCCGCCCGCCCGACGAGCGCGACGAAGAGGAATAGGGTACGCTTTCGGACGGGAGGCGTCTTATCTCTCTTCGCGCCGTCGCGACTTCGCGGGATCCATCCTTGTTCGCGCGAAGCCGCGATGACGCGAAGATGATCGGGTTCGCGCAGAGGCGCGGAGGACGCAGAGAAGCGATCTGCTCAATTCCTCCCCTGTAAGGGGAGGGGGACCATCCGCAGGATGGTGGAGGGTGTCGGCAGAAGTGAGTGCAGTCCCACCTGACCAACGGCTACACCCCTCCGTCAGGCCTTCGGCCTGCCACCTCCCCTTACAGGGGAGGAATGTCGATCGCTCTCTCGCGTCCTCCGCGCCTCTGTGCGAACAAAAACGGTAAGCCGGAAGGGGCTTGCCCTGCCCACCCCTTCCCCGTTAAACGCGCGGTCATTCGCAAGGACCCGGTGAAATTCCGGGTGGCTATTCCGGCCGCCGATCCGCCGGACAACAGAATGCATGGCCCTATCCCCGCTCCTGACGTCAGGACGCGCGTCGCCATGCGCGAAATTCTGGTATTCCATGACTGTTCAAACCTATCGAACCCAATGGTTCACGAGCCCGGGCGAGGCTGGCCGCGACGTGCTCGCCGGACTGGTCGTCGCCCTCGCGCTGATCCCCGAGGCGATCGGCTTTTCGATCATCTCGGGCGTCGATCCGCGCGTCGGGCTCTATGCGTCGGTCGCGATCGCGATCGTCATCTCCTTCACCGGCGGGCGGCCTGCGATGATCTCCGCCGCGACCGCCGCAGTGGCGGTCGTCGTCGTGCCGCTGGTCCGCGAGCATGGTGTCGAGTATCTGTTCGCCGCAACGATCCTGATGGGCGTCATCCAGATCGGCGCGGGACTGCTGCGCCTCGACCTCGTGATGCAATTCGTGTCGCGCTCGGTCATCACGGGCTTCGTCAATGCGCTCGCCATCCTGATCTTCATGGCGCAGCTGCCGCAACTGACCGGCGTGACCTGGCACAGCTATGCGATGGTCGCCGCCGGGCTTGCCATCATCTATCTGTTGCCGCGCGTCACCAAGGCGGTGCCCTCGCCGCTGGTCGCGATCCTGGTGCTGGCGGCGGTCAGCATCGCCATGGGCCTGCCGGTGCGCACGGTCGGCGACATGGGCCGCCTGCCCGAAGGGCTGCCCAGCCTGGTCCTGCCCAACGTGCCCCTGACATGGGAAACGCTGCGCATCATCCTGCCCTATTCGCTGACCATGGCCGCGGTCGGCCTGTTGGAGTCGCTGCTGACCGCGCAGATCGTCGACGACATGACCGACACCGATAGCGACAAGCGCCGCGAGTGCGTGGGACAGGGCGGCGCCAACATCGCCGCCGCGCTGGTCGGCGGCATGGGCGGCTGCGCGATGATCGGCCAGTCGGTCATCAACGTCACCTCCGGCGGGCGCAAGCGGCTGTCGACCCTGACCGCCGGTGTCGTGCTGCTGATCCTGCTCGCCGGGCTTGGCCCCTTTGTGGGGCGTATTCCGATGCCCGCGCTGGTCGCCGTCATGGTGATGGTATCGATCGGCACGTTCAGCTGGAACTCGATCCCGAACCTGCGCCGCCATCCGCCGACCTCCTCGGTGGTCATGCTGGTCACGGTGGCGGTGGTCGTCCTGACCCATGATCTGGCGAAGGGCGTGGCCGCGGGCGTGCTGCTGTCGGGTATCTTCTTTGCCGGAAAGGTCCGCCGCCTGTTCGCGGTCGCACGGACCGAGGATGCGGGCACGATCCGCTACCGGGTCACGGGGCAAATCTTCTTCGCCTCGGTCGACCGCTTCACCCGCGCTTTCCAGGCCGAGCCGGGCCGCGATGTCGTGATCGACGTGTCGGCGGCGCATTTCTGGGATATTTCGGGCGTGGGTGCGCTCGACAAGATCGTCGCGCGACTGCGCCGCGACGGCGCGGGTGTCGAGGTGATCGGCTATAACCAGGCGAGTGCGGACCTGATCGACCGCTTCGCGCTACACGACAAGACGGGTGTCGAAATGGGCCTCGCGCCACACTGACGCACCATATGGGGGAGCGGTGTTGACCTGTTCCGCCGCCTCCCCCAAACGCATGGGCCATGCGCTTTTTCTCGGACAATGCCGCCCGTATCCATCCCAAGGTGATGGAGGCCATCGCCGGTGCCGACCAGATGGACACCGCCTATGACGGCGACCGCTGGTCCAGGGCACTGGACGGGCGCGTGTCCGAGCTGTTCGGCACCGAGGTGGAGGTGTTGTGGGTGCCCACCGGCACCGCCGCCAACTGCCTGGCGCTGGCCGCGCTCTGCCCACCCTATGGCGGCGTGGTCTGCCACCGCGACTCGCATATCCAGAATGACGAGGGCGGCGCACCCGAATTCTACACGCACGGCGCCAAGCTGATGCTGGCCGATGGCGAGGGGGCCAAGCTGACCCCCGGCACGATCCGCATCCTGATCGACGCCATCGCCAACGACGTCCACCGGGTCCAGCCGCACGCCATCTCGATCACCAACGCGACCGAATATGGTCGGGTCTACAACCCCGAGGAGGTCGCCGCGATCGGCGCGCTGGCGAAGAAACGGGGCCTGGGCTTCCACATGGACGGCGCGCGTTTCGCCAATGCGGTGGCGCGGCTGGGCTGCACGCCCGCCGCGCTGACCTGGCAGTCGGGCGTCGACGCGCTGTCCTTCGGCTTCGTCAAGAATGGCGCGATGAGTGCCGAGGCCTTGGTCTTCTTCAAGCCCGGCCTCGCCGACGCCACCCGCCGCCGCCGCAAGCGCGCCGGGCTGTTGATGTCCAAGGGACGCTATCTGGCGGCACAGGTGCTGGCGATGGTCGAGAACGATCTGTGGATCGCCAATAGCGCGCTCGCCAATGCCTGTGCCGAGCGACTGGCCGAGGCGGCGGGTGAGCGTCTGGTCCATGCCGTAGAGGCGAACGAGGTCTTCCTGCGCGCCACGCCGGAGGAAGCGGCGACGCTCCGCGCACAGGGCTTCGATTTCTATGACTGGGCGGAGGGTGAAATCCGGCTCGTCACCGCCTGGGACACCGACGCGCACCATGTCGCCCGTCTCGCCGACGCGATCTCCAAACTGTGAGCGAGTTCGACACCGCCCCCCGCTCGACCCGCGCCGCCGTCCTGATCCCCTTTGCGATCGTCACGCTGATCTGGGGATCGACCTGGCTGGTCATCCGCGACCAGATTTCGGTGGTGCCCGCCACCTGGTCGGTCAGCTATCGCTTCCTGGTCGGTGGCCTCGCCATGGGCGCCTTCGCGCTGGCCAAGCGGGAGAGTTTCCGGCTGGGCACCACCGGCCTCCTGTTCGCCGCCGGAATCGGGCTGTTCCAGTTCGTCCTGAACTTCAACTTCGTCTATCATGCGGAGGGCTACATCACCTCCGGGCTGGTCGCGGTCGTGTTTGCGATGCTGCTGATCCCCAATGCCGGGTTCGCGCGCCTGTTCCTGGGGCAGCGCATGGGGCGGCAGCTGCTGGTCGGCTCGGCCATCGCGATGGCGGGGGCAGCACTGCTGTTCGTTCACGAGGCGCGGGTCGATCCGGCGGGGCCAGCCCGCGCGCTGACCGGCATCGCGCTGACCATCGTGGCGATCCTGTCCGCCTCCACGGCGAACGTCATGCAGGCGACCAGGACCGCCAAGCGCTTCCCGATGCACGCGACACTCAGCGTCGCCATGCTGATCGGCTCGGCACTGGATGCGGTCATCGCCTATAGCCTGAACGGCCCGCCGGTGTTCGAGATGCGCACCGGCTATGTGCTCGGCATCCTCTATCTCGGCCTGTTCGCCTCGGCGTTGGCCTTTCCGCTCTATTACCGGGTGCTGCGCGCGATCGGCCCGGCCAAGGCGGCCTATTCCAGCGTCATCGTGCCGGTCATCGCGATGAGCCTGTCGACGGTGTTCGAGGGTTATCGCTGGTCGCTGCTGGCGGGCGCGGGGGCGGCGGTGACGGCGGCCGGGCTGGTCATCGCGCTCAAGGCGCGCAGGCCCAACCGGTAATCGGGATAGCGCGGACGCCAGTTCAGCACGCGCTTGGCCTTGCCGTTCGCCACCCGCCGGTTCTCGGCATAGAAACCACGCGCCGCCGCCGACAGGCTCTCCAGCGGCACCAGCGGTGGCGGCGGCAGTCCGGCGAGCGTGGCGGCGTAGGACACCACCGCGTCCTGATCGCACGGGAAATCGTCGGAGAGGTTGTACGCGCCCGCCGGACCGTCGAACCCGGCGATCACGCCCGAGACGATGTCGGCGATATGCACCCGGCTGAACACCTGTCCGGGTAGGCCGACCCGGTGCGCGCGACCGGCACGAACCCGGTCGATCGGCGAGCGGCCGGGGCCATAGATGCCCGGCAGGCGGAACACCCGCGCGCCCAAGGCCTGCCAATCCGCATCTGCCGCCGCCCGCGCCGCGCGCCGTCCCGAGCCGATAGGCGCGGTTTCGTCCACCCATGCGCCCTTCGCGTCACCATAAACGCCGGTCGAGGACAGATAGCCGAGCCACGCGTCCGACCTGGCCAGTGGTGCGCCATAGGTGACGAGAACCGGATCATGCTCGTCCTCGGGCGGGACGGAGGACAGGATATGCGTGGCGGCGGCGATCTCCGCCTCCACGCCCTCGCGATCGTCGAAGCGAAGCGTGCCGCCGCGCCCGTCACGGGTCGTCCCCGCCACGGACCAGCCACGCCCTTCCAGCAACGCCGCCAGATGACCCGCGGCATAGCCCATGCCGAAGACGAACAAACGGCTCATACCACGAAACTGCCTGCCGTCATCATGACCACCAACCCAACCTCCGTTCGCACTGAGCGAAGTCGAAGTGCATATACCAGCGTTTCCGCGTGGCCTTCGACTTCGCTCAGGCTGAACGGATGGAGGGAATTTTGGTCTCCGTCCATGATGAACCGCCTATCGCCTCAATCTCCGTTCGTGCTGAGCGCAGTCGAAGCACATGTACCAGCGGTCCCGCATGGCCTCCGACTTCGGCGCTATGCGCCGAAGTCTATCCCGAGCGGGGGTTGGGGAATTTGGTGCCAAGCCCGAGGCTTGTTCACTTGCCCGCCATCGGTCCCTTGTAGAGCGTGCCGAAATAATCGCCCTTGTTCCACACCGGCCGTTCGGGCGCGTCGGCGATCTCGCGGGCGATGGCGTAGTTCACGCTGACGAAGCGCGGCCCCTGGCTCCAGTCGATGCCCTGGTCGATCTCGTCGCCGACCCGGTGATAGCGGTGGCTCATGAAATCCTCGACCGCCGCCTTGCCCGGTCCCTTCTGGCCCGGCCACAGGAAGACCGAGGGAATGCCCTTCTGCACGAAGCGGAAATGGTCGGAGCGGACGAAAATGCCTTCCTCGGGCATCGGATCGGGCGAGACGGGCAGGTCCATCGCCGCCACCGCCTTGCGCACGATCGGCCCCAGCGTCGAGCGGTCGGCGCCGAACACCACCATATCCTCGAACTTGTAGGTCAGGATCGGCATGTCGAGATTGACGTCGGCGACGATCGAGGTCAGCGGCACGGTCGGATGGTTGGCGAAATAGTCGGAGCCGACCAGCCCCTTTTCCTCCGCCGTCACCGCCAGGAACATCACGGTACGCTTGGGCGGGGTGGCGGCGGTCTTGAAGCGCTTGGCCTCCTCGATCAGGCTGGCGATGCCGATCGCATTGTCGAGCGCGCCGTTGTTGATCCGGTCGCCCTCGCCCCCTTCGTTGGTGCCAATATGGTCGAGATGCGCGGACAGGACGACGACCTCGTCCTTCAACTTGGGGTCGCTGCCGGGGATCAGGCCGACGATATTGCTGCTGTCCATCGGCTTGAAGCTGGTCTTGGTGGCGACGGTCAGCGTGCCCTTGGCGACCAGCGGGGTGTAGCGCGGCTTCGGCGCGGCGGCGGCCTTCATCTCCGCGTCCCAGCCCTTGCCGAACAGCTTGGCCGCGCCCGCCTGCGACAGGGTGCCCAGCACCGGGGTCGTCGGCGTCATGGCATGCGCGGTGCCGTCCGGGTTCGCCCAGGTCACGCGCGGCGCATTGTAATAGCGGGCCAGCGAGGCGAAAGGCCGCTGCCGTCCTCCGGCGCGAGGCATGTCGACCTGGATCGCGCCGACCGCGCCGCGCGCCGCCGCCAGCGAGGCCTTGTTCGCCGCCGACCCGAAAAAGGCGCGCTCCTCGCCGCCCAGCCCTGCTGGCGTACCGGAGACGAAGGCGACGATCTTGCCGCGCACATCGACGCCCTTGTAATCGGTCAGGCCATATTGCGCGGCATCGATGCCGTAACCGACAAAGACGACCGGCGCCGACAGGCTGGTTTCCTTCGCGTTGGGCACGGGCGATGGCACGAAGTCCTCGCCGAAGACCAGCTCCTGTGCCTGGCCACCCGCCGGGGTCCACAAGGCGCTGCCCTTGTCGGCGACATTGTACGCGACCAGCGGCACCTTCTGCAGATAGCCGCCCTGGTCGCCGCCGGGCCGCAAGCCCGCCGCATAGAATTGCGCGGCGACATATTGCGCGGCGATGTCATAGTCGCGGGTCCCCGCCTCGCGTCCGGCCATCGCGTCCGACGCCAGGAACATGACATGCGCCTTCATCGCGGCCTGATCCTCGGGGAGAGGCGCTGTGATGACGGCGTTGCGTTCGGCCGGGCTGCGCGTCGCCTTCGCCTCGACCGGCGCGGTGCCAGTCGCTTGATAAGGCAGGTGATCGTGATCATGCGCGATCGCGGCGGTGGACAGGAGAAGCAGCGGCAACAGAGCCGTCATACGCGACATGCAGGACCTTTCGGGGAAATGGTGTGGCATAGGCGTATCACGCCATCTTGGCCGATCAACCCCGCTTAGGGCGGAGTGCCATCTAGGCTGCCCCCATTTTCCCTCTCCCCTGGATAGGGGAGAGGGTTAGCGGAGCTTGCCAGCCTTGCTGGCTAGCGCAGCTTGGGTGAGGGGTTGAGCGAGCCTTTGGCTCGCGCGCTCGGCAAGCGAGCGCTGCACCCCTCACCCAGCTCCGACTAAGCCTTTGCTTTCGCAAAGGCCAAGTCTGCGCAACCCTCTCCCCTCGATGAGGGGAGAGGGGAAGATGGGCATATCTGATTGTCGATCCCGCCCAGGACACGCTGTCCGGTTTTTCCTGACCAGCCCGGTGGTCGCGGCGGTCCCGCCCGGCTATATTCGCGTCATGGACATTCAGCGCAGCGCCGCCCAGCCCAGCATCACCCCCGCCGCCATCCGGCGCGAGGATTACAGCCCCCCCGCCTGGGAGGTGCCGCAGATCGCGCTGGACTTCGCGCTGGACCCCGCCGACACCCGCGTCCGCGCCGCGCTGACCGTCACGCGCAGCGGTGCGCATGACGAGCCGCTGCGGCTCGACGGCGCAGCCCAGACGCCGCTGTCGGTCACGGTCGACGGCGTCGCCGTCAACGACTGGCGGATCGAGGGCGAACAGCTGGTCGTGCCGCTGACCGGCGATAGCCATGTCGTCGAGACCGAGGTGTCGATCGCGCCCGAGAGCAACACCCAGCTCATGGGCCTTTATGCCTCGGGGGGAAACCTCTGCACCCAGTGCGAGGCGGAAGGGTTTCGCCGCATCACCTGGTTCCCCGACCGGCCCGATGTGCTGAGCGTCTACCGGGTGCGAATGACGGCGGACCGGCTGCGCTACCCGGTGCTGCTCGCCAATGGCGATCCGGTGGCGAATGGCGAGAATGACGACGGCACCCACTGGGCCGAGTGGCACGACCCCTTCCCCAAGCCATCCTATCTGTTCGCGCTGGTCGCGGGCGACTTGGCGGTCAACGCTTCCACCTTCACCACGATGAGCGGGCGCGAGGTGAAACTCGGCATCTGGGTCCGCGCCGCCGACCTGCCCAAGACCGACCATGCGCTCCATGCGCTGAAGCTCTCCATGGCGTGGGACGAGCGGGTCTATGGCCGCGAATATGACCTGGACGTGTTCAACATCGTCGCGGTCGACGATTTCAACTTCGGCGCGATGGAGAATAAGGGGCTGAACATCTTCAACAGCCGCTACATCCTGGCCGACCCCGACACCGCGACCGATTATGATTATGACGCGATCGCTGCCGTCGTCGCGCATGAATATTTTCACAACTGGTCGGGCAACCGGATCACCTGCCGCGACTGGTTCCAGCTGAGCCTCAAGGAAGGCTTCACCGTCTATCGCGACCAGTGTTTCTCCGCCGACCAGGGATCGGCCGCGGTCAAGCGGATCGAGGATGTGCGCGGCCTGCGCGCCAGCCAGTTCCCCGAGGATTCCGGCCCGCTCGCGCATCCGGTGCGCCCGGAAAGCTATATCGAGATCAGCAATTTCTACACGGCGACCATCTACAACAAGGGCGCCGAGCTGATCCGCATGATGGCGACCATGCTCGGCCCGGTGAAGTTCCGCTCCGCGACCGACCTGTATTTCAGCCGCTTCGACGGCACGGCCGCGACCTGCGAGGATTTCGTCGCCTGCATGGAGGAAGCGGGCGGCATCGACCTGTCGCAATTCCGCCTCTGGTATTCCCAGGCGGGCACGCCGCGCGTCTCGGCGGGGCTGTCCCACGAACCCGGCGGCGGCCGCGCCGAGCTGCGCCTCGCCCAGCATGTCCCCGCCACGCCGGGGCAGAGCGTGAAGCAGCCTATGCTCCTCCCGCTCAAGGTCCGGCTGTTCGGCGCGGAGACCGGCCGTCCGCTGACCGACGAAAAGCTGATCCTGCTCGACCAGGTGGCCGAGACGATCACGTTCGAGGGAGTAACCGAGCGTCCCGTCCTGTCGATCAATCGCGGCTTTTCCGCCCCCATCGTGGTCGAGAGCGACCGCACGGCCGAAGACCTCGCCTTCCTGTCCGCGCATGACGACGACCCCTTCGCGCGGTACGAGGCGATGCAGCAGCTGATGCTCGACACGCTGGTCGCGGGCACGATCCATGGCGAGATGAAGGGTCAGGCGGTGATCGACGCCGTCACCCGCACGCTGGAGGCCGAGGGGCTGGAAACCGCCTTCCTCGCCGAGGCGGTGCTGCTGCCGTCGGAGAATTTCATCGGCGACCAGCTCGCCACGGTCGACCCGGACGCGATCCACGCCGCACGCGAAGAACTACGCACCCAGTTGGGCCAGGCCCTGCTGCCGACCTGGCGGCGGCTCTATGCCGAGCTGGCGCAGGGGCCTTATGCCTATTCGCCCGAGGCCAAGGGGCGGCGGCGCCTGCGCAACGTCGCGCTCGGCTATATCGCGGCCAGCGGCGCGGAGGATGCCGCCGCGCTGGCTTTCGCGCAGTTCGAGGCGGCCGACAACATGACCGACCGGCAGGCGGCGCTGACCACGCTGGTCCATTCCGACGCGCCCGAGCGCGAGGACGCACTGGCTGCCTTCCATGCGCGTTATGCCGGTAACGGGCTGGTCCTCGACAAATGGTTCCAGACCCAGGCGCTGTCGTCGCGCAGCGACACCGGCGCGGTGGTCGAGCGGCTGGTCCGGCATCCCGACTTCACCCTCGCCAATCCCAATCGGGCGCGCGCGGTGCTGGGGGCGTTCGGGGTGAACCAGCGCGCGTTCAACGCCGCCGACGGTTCGGGCTATCGCTTCCTGGCGGACCAGCTGATCGCGCTCGACCGGCTCAACCCGCAGACCGCCGCCAAGCTGTTGCCGCCGCTCGGCCGCTGGCGTCGCTTCGACGCCAGGCGCTCGGCCCTGATGCGCGCCGAACTGGTGCGGATCGTCGAGACGCCGGGCCTGTCGAAGGACCTGTTCGAACAGGCGTCGAAGAGCCTGGATTAAGAAAATTCCTCCCCTGCAAGGGGAGGGGGACCATGCGAAGCATGGTGGAGGGGGATCGCCACAAGGTACGTCCTATGTGGAAAACCCCCTCCACCGCCCTGCGGGCGGTCCCCCTCCCCGTACCGGGGAGGATTATTTGGCCTTCAAAAACCCTTCCATCACGATCCACTTGTAAAAGGCATCGAACCAGCCGGTGCTGGTCGTCGCCTTCGGATACATGCCGAAGCCGTGGCCGCCCCGGCCGTAAAGGTGGAACTCGACCGGCTTCTTGGCGGCCATCCACTGGTCGATCAGGCCGAAGCCTTTGCCTGCGAACAGCGGATCGTCGGCGGCGATCGCGGCGAACATCGGCGGCGCGTCGGCGGGCACCGTCATCGGCTGGAGCGGGCCATAGATGTCGCCGATAAAGGCGGGCTTGGCCTGACCGTCGAGCACCGTCGCGACGGTCAGCATCGCACCCGCCGAAAAGCCGACCATGCCGATGCGGGTCGGATCGACCTTCCACTCGCCCGCCCGCTGGCGGACCAGTGCGAAGGCGGCGCGGGAATCGGCGATCTGGGGCGCGAGGCCCTTCAACGCCTCCTCCGGGTTCGGCCGCGCGGCGGGGCGCGCCACGCTGGAGAACATCGCCGCCATCGACTTTTCGAACTCGCCCATATCGGCGGGCGTCTGGTTCAGCCGATATTTCAGGACGAAGGCGGCAATGCCGCGATCGGCCAGTGCCTTGGCCACGTCCCAGCCTTCATTCTGCATCGACAGGGTACGGAAACCGCCGCCGGGCGCGACGATGACGGCGGCACCGGTCGCCTTGGCAGGATCGGGCAGGAAGGGGGTGAGCGTCGCCTCGGTCACGTTGCGGGCGAACACGCTGTTATACTGGCTGTGCCAGCTTTCCTTGTTCTTCGCACCCGGCAACGGTCCGGTGTTCAGCGGAATGGCGGTCGGCTGTGCGGGTATGGCGATCGGCGCCATCTTGTCGGCCTGCGCCATGGCGGGTACCGCCACCGAGAGCGTTAGCAAAGCGGCCAGCGCATGGCCGGCCCAGCGTTTGGATGTCATATCCCCTCCTGTCCTCCGTGGGTTATGTCCCTACGGTTGGACGGGGATGGTACGCCTTGGGGCTTGGGGTGCAAGGAGAAATGTTAAGGCTAACAGACGGGTGGAGCGTGGGCTTCGACTTCGCTCAGCCTGAACGGAGGTTGGAAATTGGGGCGGGATACAAAACACCGTTCAGCCTGAGCGAAGTCGAAGGCCAAGGGAAACCCTCAGAACAACCGCCCCCCATTGGGCACCGGCAAATCCGGCGCGATCAACACCACCTCCCCTTGCGCATCGGGAAAGCCTAGGGTCAGCACCTCGGACATCATCGGCCCGATCTGGCGCGGGGGAAAGTTGACCACCGCCGCCACCTGCCGCCCGACCAGCGTCTCGGGCGTATAATGCCGGGTGATCTGCGCCCAGGACCGCTTCACCCCGATCGCCTCGCCGAAGTCGATGGTCAGCTTGATCGCGGGCTTGCGCGCCTCCGGGAAGGGCTCGGCGGCGATGACGGTGCCGACGCGGATGTCGACCGCCAGGAAATCCTCGATCCCGATCCGCTCGGCAGGCGCGTCAGAAGTCGACATTGTCGTAATGCGACGGCGGCGTGACCATCTCCATCCGCTCGGACAGCAGCGGGCGGAAGGAGGGGCGGCTCTTCAGCCCACGATACCAGCGCGCGGTCTGCTCATGCCCCTTCCAGTCGATGCCGCCCAGATAATCGGCGACCGAAATCTGCGCCGCCGCCGCCAGATCGGCCAGGCTCATCGTCGCCCCGCCCAGCCAGTTGCGATGGTCGAGAAGATAATCGGTATAGTCGAGATGGCCGACGGCGGCCTTCATCGCCTCGCGCAGCCCCTTGGCGTCCGGGCTGCCGGTGCGCGCGACGCGCTTGACCATGCGTTCGTGGAGCAGCGGGCCGGTCACGTCCTGATAGAAATGCGTGTCGAACCACGTCACCAGCCGCCGGATCTCGGCGCGGCCGACGGCGGTGCCGTTGATCATCGCCGACTTCTCGACCGTCTCCTCGAAATATTCCGAGATCGCCATCGAGTCGACCAGCAACACGCCGCGCTCCTCATCGACCATCACCGGGGTCTGCCCGGCGGGATTCATGTCGAGGAACTCGTCGCGCCGCTGCCACGGCGATTCGCGCACCAATTCGTATCCGACGCCCTTCTCGCCCAGCAGCAGCCGGACCTTGCGCGAAAAGGGACAGAGCGGAAATTGGTAGAGTTGCCACATGCCGTCCACTTAAGCGGGCCGGACGCAAGACGCCAACCCCGATGGCGCGCTTTTCACCCTTTCCCGCGCGCGGGGCGGCGCAACCGCCGCTGCCCAAGCACGACACCGCTGATCGAAAGGACCAGCCCGGCCAGCGACCAGAGCCACATCCAGCCGGTCCAGACCCAATAATGCGCGGTCAGCCACGGCCAGTCCCAGGTGTGGAGCAGCGTATAGACCCAGCGATAGGCACGCCGCGAGCGATCCTGCCGTTCGACCAGCGCACCGCTCATCGGGTCGACATAGAGCCAGGTCGCCGCCGCATCATCGAACCGCAACCGCCAGAGCGGCAATCGCGTCGCGTCGGTCCAGTAGAAGTCGGGCCGCGCCAGCCATTCGCGCGCCACCCGCCGTCCACCCGGCACCAGCATCGCGGCGCGCACCGGATCACCGGCCTTGGCGGGCAGAAGCGCCCCCTGCTCCAGCCAGCGCGGATGCGGCGAGGCGCGGTCGATCGCGATCCGCGCGAACCCGGCGTCCCCGCTCCACTCGACGGTGCGCGCATCCGGCACGATCCGGGCCAGCCGGGCAAGGTCGTGCAGCTCCCCGGCCCGCCCGGCATAGGCCCCCATCACCACCGCAGGCGCCTCACCCCCGGCAAAGGCGTGGCCCGGATCGACCGACAGCCAGCCGCTGACGATCCAGGTGGTCAGCATCACGCCGCCCGCCAGCCCGCTGACGTGATGCCACAGCATCCAGCCGCGATAGGGCGTCATCCGCCCCCCGCGATAGCGCCGCCGCCCCGCCCGCAGCCGCAATATGCCGATCCACAGGCCGGTCAGCGCGACCGCGATGCAGGGTCCGGCGATCCACATCACCGCCTGTCGCCAATTCTCCCGGTCGCGGCGCAGGAGGGTCGGGTAGATCCAGTGCGGCACCGAGCCCAGCCAGTTCCACAGGCGCTGCACCCGCGTCGTCCGCTGCACCGGCTGCCCGGTCAGGCTGGAGATATAGAGTTCGGTCCCGGCCGCATCGGCCAGCGCAACCTTCCACAAGGGGCGATGCCGGTCGAACCCGCCCGCCACCGTCCATTGATCGTCGGCGATCCGCTCGACCTGGCGAACCGGTCCGGCGAAGCGGGTCGCGACGCGTGCGGCCAGCGTCGCATCGACAGGGGCGACCGCGCCGCCCTCCGCTGACAGGATGCGGGTGTTGCCGTCACGCTCCTCGATCCGCCAGACCGGCGCCGCGTCGCGCATTTCGAGCGTGATCCGCCGGGCATCCGGCACCATCGGAGGCTGCCCGACGCGTACCCAGTCGATCGGCTGCGCGCCCTGCCAAATCTCTGCCGGTGTGAGCGAGGGATAGGGAACATAGATCATCACCAGCCCGCTTCCGAACCACATGGCGAAGAACAGGCAGGTGACGATCCCGACCCAGCGATGGGTGAGGAAGGCGAGCCGCAGCGCCGCCTTCCCCCAAGGCCGATCAGAACCCGGCACGAAGCGCCACATCCAGCGCACGCGGGCGGCCCAATATCCATTGCTGGTCGCCGTATGCGGTGACGGCATAGGCCTTGTCGAAGAGGTTATAGACGCGCACATCGACCGCCAGATGTGGCGTCAGGGCATAGGACAGGCTCGTGTCCACCGTCGCATAACCGGGAATGCGGAATGCCTCTCCATTGTCGGAGAAGCGTCGCCCGACATAACGCAGCCCGGCGCGCGCCTGCACCTTCGCCGAGGCATCCCAGCGCAGCCAGAGATTGGCCAGCGCCTCGGGCACGTTGGGCGGAATCCGGCCGGTATAATCGACGCCGCCGGAGCGGAAATCGTCGAACCGCGCATCCAGCAACGTGCCATTGGCATCGATCCCGAAGCCCTGCGGCAGATCGAACGTCACCGCAGCCTCCACGCCTTGGGATGAGCGCTGGCCGACCTGCTCGACCGGGCTCGACAGCGTACGTTGGGCGAGCAGCCCCGTCTTGACGATGCGGTACGCCGCCAGCGTCGCGGTGCCGTGGCCGTTCGCGAAAAGCCATTTCGCCCCCGCCTCGACCTGATGGCCGCGCGCATTGCTGAACTGCACCTGCCCGGTCGACACGGTGGTCAGGGTGCCCAGCGGATCGACGCCGGTGGCATATTGGGCATAGAACGACAGGGGCGGCACCGGCTGATAGACCAGCCCCGCACGCCACGTCGCGTTGCGGAAGGTCTTTTCCAGCACGAAGCGGTCGGGCGTGGCGACGGTCCAGCGACGGACATTATCCACCTCATAGCGCACGCCGCCGACCACCGACCATTTCGGGCCGAGCGTCACCCGGTCCTCGGCAAACACCGCCAGCGCGGTGGTGCGGGTGCGGTAGCGCGGGGCGATCCCTTGCGTATCCAGGAAACGGCCGGGGTCGAAGGCGAAGGGATCGACCGCATCGACCTGTCCGACCGAGTCGAAGTCGTTCTCATGGGTGAAGCGGACCAGATTGGCATCCACCCCGACGACCAGCGCATTGGCAACGCCGGGTGCGATCCCGGTGCGCCACGTCGCGCTGGCCTGATCGCCCCATTGGGTCAGGTCATGACGGATGCCGTAATTGCTGCTCCGATGGATCGTCCCCGGCGTGCCGGTCGATCCGTCCGCGCACGCGCCACTCGCACCCACCCAGCAATAGCTTTCCAGATTGCGCCAGAAACGGTCGCTGGTCAGCAGATAGGCAATGTTGGACAGACTGACCGAGGCGCTCGGCGTCCAGTCCACCCGGATCGAGGCGCGGTCGTCGCGGAACCGCATCCGCCCATCGCCGACATTATAGTTGCGATCCCGCACCCGTAGATCGAGCCGCCCGTCGATCAGCGGGGTGCCGAAATAGGCCATGGGCCGCTGATCGCCATGATCGCCGCGAACCGTTACCGCCAGCGTCGAGGTCGGCGTCCAGCGCAGCGTGCCCGACAGCGCGACACTCTCCGACCGGCCCCGGTCGACATAACCGTCCGACCGGCGATAGCTGGCATCCACACGGTAGCCGAGCGTCGGGGTCAGCGGCCCGCCCAGCCCGGCGGCGGCACGAAAGCTATCCTGTGCGCCATAGCCGATCTCGGCCTGGCCATGGGTCTGGGCGGTCGGCGCGCGCATCACGACATTCACCGCGCCGCCCAGCGCGCCCTGCCCGTAGAGGACCGAGGCGGGACCGCCCAGCACGTCGATCCGCTCGACCATCCAGGGGTCGGTCGGAAAGGTGATCGTCCCCGCCGCCGGGAACAGCCGCACGCCATCGACCAGTTGCAGCACCGACCCCTGCCCCGAAAAGCCCCGCGCGGCGAGCGCGGTGCCGCCATTGCCCGGATCGGCGACGCTCGACAGGCCGGGCGCGCGCGTCTCCGCCTCGACGATCGACAAGTCGCCGCGCGCACGGATCGTCCCGCCATCGAGCGAAGCAATGCTCGCAGGCGTCTCCAGCGGTGTCAGGCCCAGGCGACTGCCGGTGGCATTGGGCGTGTCGAGCGCCTGTTTCCCCCGCGTGCCGATCACCAGCACGGTGGCATTGCCCCCCTGCTCCTCGGCCTTTTGCGCCCTTGCCTCCGTCGCCCCCAGCAGAAGCGCCACGCCACCCCACAGGACCAGAGGAACCTGCCCAAATCTGTTATGATATATCATTTTATTACTCATAGCGCCTTGTCGCGAACAAGCCGAGGCCTTCCGATCGTTGCCGAACGGCCGGGTGCCCAGCGTGCGGCACGCCGTTTTCCGCATTCCACAGGGCCACCCATGCGCCTCCGCCACTTATGGCGTCGCTCGTCGGAACAGACCTAGCCTCGACCATCCCCTGGACCGGGCATGAGCGACCTGACGCCGGCAGGTCTCCTGGCTCACGGGTCATCGCGGACGAATGCGCCTTCCCAGGTTGCCCCAGTGGCTGGATCGCCCGAAAAGGCCGATCCGTGCATCACCGCTCACCGCTTACAGTTGCAGGGACAGCCGCGGATTCGGGGCCTGCGCCCCTCACCGTGTTCCCTTTTAATCCCCCTTGTCGGGAGAACCGGCGCGATCATATCGCCGGATCATTCCGGCGTCGTATCGCTAAGCCGAGGTCGAAGCGGGCGTCAAGCGGGATGAGGTCGCGGCGTCCTTGCGCTATGGCGGCGGCATGGCACGCAGGAACCGTTATCTGATCGCGACGATGCCCGATGGCTATGTGAAGACGATCGGCCCGACATCGCAGCCCTTTACCCACTATTGGCGGATCGTCGCCGATCTGGGCGGCGGCAAGACCGAAGTGTTCTGGGGCCACGCCAAGTCGCGCAAGGCGGCGATGGCAAACGATGCCGCCATGGCACAGGCGGTGCGGCAGCGGGGTTGGACGGGGTATCGGTTCGAGGTGGTCGAACTGGTCGAGGCGGATGAGGCGCCGGAGCCGGTCAAAAAATCCTCCCCTGCAAGGGGAGGTGGCAGGCCGAAGGCCTGACGGAGGGGTGTCACCCTATCGAGAGCGAGTGGCAGGCCGGATTGCCCCCCGGCAATCCTCAAACCCGCGGGGCGGGTTTGACCTGCCACTCCCCTCCACCATGCTCCGCATGGTCCCCCTCCCCTTGCAGGGGAGGAATAGTTAGGGTCTTACTTCTTCGGCTTGTTCTCGCCCGACGCGTCCGAAATCGCGGACCCGGCCGAGCGCAGGTCGCGGCCCGCGCCGTTCACGGTGTTGCAGGCCGACAGGGTCAGCACGGCGAACAGGGTGGCACCCAGAGCGATCTTCCTGGTCATGACGATCTCCTCTTCCAAAAAAGGGGGGTGCGGCGGGCCTGATACGCTGGCCCGCCGCGGGCACTCAGCGCAGACGACGGCGGCTGGCCGCCGTTGCACCAAAGGCGGAGGCACCGGCACCGATCAACAGCGCGAGCACCAGGATGAACGAGGTCTTCGCACCGGCCCCGGCGGCGGCATCGGCGGCCTGCTTGGCCTGGGCGACGGCTTCGTTCTTGGTCTGGACGAAATCGGCCTTGGCCTGATTCACCTGGGCCTGGGCCTGGTCACGGCTGATCTTGCGCTGCGCGGCGACGATGTCGACCACGCGCGATTCGGCCCGTGCGCCATCCGCACCACCACGCGCCATGGCGGGCAGCTGCTTGGCAATTTCCTTCTGCGCCTGTTCCGGGGTCATCTGCGCCGGATCGGCGGGCGTGTCGGTCAGATACTTGACGGCCTCGGCACGCACGTCGGTTTCATCGACACCGGCAACCTGCGCCACCTTGGGAGCAGCGGCGCCCACGGTCGAACCGGCGGCTCCCGCGACCGAACCCAGGGTACGGAACGCACCACCGATAATCCCGCCGACCGCCGAGGTCAGCAGATACAGGGTCAGGATCAGCGTGACGCCCCACACGACCAGCCCATGGACCAGCGCGTCGAACTTCTCGGTCACGCCCGACATGCGCGCCGCGGCATAGCCGCCCGCGCCCAGCGCGACGATCGTGGTGATCAGCCAGTAGATTCCCGCGCCGATGCCGAAGCCCGCCGCGCCAGGCGTCGAACCCTGGACCGGATCGACCATCGACAGGCCGATGCCGGTGCCGAGGATGCCCATCACCAGCTGGACCGCGACCGCGATCACCACACCGGCGAAGATCGCGCCCCACGAAATGCGACGGGTCCCGCGGACGATCGCCCCCTCTTCCACCGGCGCATAGCCGGGCGTTACATGCGTAGCCATATTCACTCCTGTTCTTTCGGTTCTTGGGCGGGACCGGCCTTTTTGGGCCGGGCCGCCGCCTCCTGTTCCTTGCGCCCCTGGCTGATGGCGGTGTCGTCGCCGATCAGCTTCCCGATCGTCTCGCGTGCCGCACCCTTGGCGTGACGCACGCGATCGACCGGATCCTTGAAATTCTTGTCCGTCATGACGGCATCTCCCGTCGCCCCAGCACACCCTCGCCATCGAAGCCGCGGGCATGCGCCCAGGCGGCGGCGGCGGTACGGCGGTTCACGCCGATCTTGGCGTAGATGCGCGCGACATGGTTGCGCACGGTATTGCCCGACACGCCCAGCGCCCGCGCGATGCTCTTGTCGTCCATGCCCCGGCAGATCAGGCCTAGCACCTCGCGCTCGCGTGCGGTCAGGTCGTCCAGGCTCGCGCCGCCCAGTTCGTCCTGCGGCGCGCGCAACCGGGCCAGCTTGTCCATGATCGACCGGCTGAACCAGCTGGTGTCCTTCATCACCGCGTCGATCGCCTCGACCAGCTCCAGCTCGGTCGCCTTGCGCTGGGTTATGTCCTGAAATGCCCAGAGGACGCAGGTATCGCCGCCCAGCGTGATCAGCTCGGTCGACACCAGACAGTCGCTGCACCCGCCGTCCTTGGCGACGATCCGCGCCTCGACCCCGCGCAGGTCGCGGCCATCGTCGATCGCCGCTTCGATCTCGGCCTGGGCCGCGTCGTTCGCCCACAGCCCGACATCCGCCAGCGAGCGCCCGATGATCTCGGTCGTGCCATATCCGGTCAGTTCGGCGAAGCTGGCATTGACCTCGCACAGCACATGGCCGTCGCGCGCGCCGATCGCCATCGGCACCGGCGCCATCTGGAAGGTGCGGGTGAACCGCTCCTCGCTATGGCGCAGCGCCGACTCGGCCTTTCGGCGCGGCTCCAGATCGGCGAAGGTGAACAACATGCAGGGCTCGTCGCCCATGTCGATCGGCTGGCCCGCCACGATGACCAGCTTGGTCCCGCCGCCCGGCAGCGCCAGTTCCGCCTCCATCTGCGGAATCGTCCGCCCCTCGGCCAGCCGCTCCTTCGCCAGTTCCTGCCGCTCGGCCCCGCGCAGCACGTCGATGTCATAGACGGTGCGGCACAATATCTGATCGCGGGCATAGCCCGTCATCTCGACAAAGCCCTGGTTGACCTTGACGAAGCGCAGATCGGCCAGGCGACAGATGATCGCGGGCGCCGGGTTGGCATTGAACGACTGTTCGAACCGGTCCTCCGCCTCATAGCGGGCGGTGACGTCCTGAATGACCAGGACGACGCAGGTCGGCTCGCCGTCATCGCGATCGTTCAGGACCAGGCTGCGCACCTGATGGACCCAGCGCGGGTCCTTCTCGCCCTCGACCGCGACTTCGACCACGACCTCGGAAAAGGACTCGCCCGCAGCGACCCGCTCGACCGGATAGTCGTCGGCCTCCAGCCGGTGGTTGTTGCGGTAGCGCAGGCGGAAGCGGCTGCGATACTCGTCCACCGTGCGGCCCAGCTGCTCCAGGCGCTCGACCCCGTGCATCGGCAGCGCGGCATCGTTCGCCCAGAGCAGGCTCTGGTCGGGATCGACCAGGATCACCCCCTCGTCCAGCCCCGCGACGATCTGTCGCAGGTGCCGGAGGTCGACGGTGTCCCGCAGGGTGGCGAGCGAGGGGGCCAAGGCGCCCGTCCTTAGTCCCGGCGTCCGTGGATCAGCGCGGCGAGCGCATAGCCGCCCAGCGCCGCGGCGATGGCCCAGACCACGCCGTTATTGCCGTTATTGGCGCGCACCGCATCCACGGCCTTTTCCGAGCCGCGACGCGCGGCCGCGACCGAGCGGTCGGTGGCGTCGCCGATCCGGTCGCGCGCTTCCTCGATCAGGCTGGGCGTCGCGTCGGCGACCTCGCCCGCGACCGACTGGGCACGACCGAACAGATGCTCGGCACTGCCCGCGACCTGATCGGTGACGCCCGCCACCTTCCAGTCGCGGCTGTCGACCGCATCGCCGATCGCCTTTTCCACCTTGCCACCGAAATGGCGCGCATTGCCGTGCAGTTCATGCTTGTTCATCGTTCGTCTCCGAAAATGAAAGGGAAAGGGTGTCAGGGAGCCACGCCGCAGGTGGCGGCCGCCTTGCCGACTTCCAGCGCGATCTTGGGGTCCTTGATCTCGCCCGCGACCCGGATCAGATCCCCTGCGGTCAACTGGCCGGGATTGGGATCGTCACGGCGATAGGCCGCGGCGGCATTGCCCAGCTGTTGCAGCTGCCCCAGCGACAGGTTGCGCTCCAGCCGCTGGCCGACACAGGTGGAACGCTGGCTGTCGAGGCCATAGCGCTCCAGCCCGGTGGCGATCCGCGTCGAAGGCGGGGTGCATGCCACCGCGACGAGCGCGATGCCGATGCTTGCGAGGATCTTGGCCATCCGGTTGCTCCCATGCGACCGGCGGCAAGAATGCGACCGATCTGGCCGGGTACAACTTATGATAGATTAAGCCGTTCCTGGTATTTTTGCAGGAATGGTTGGTAGTCTTCTACCAGATGGACGACGGCGGTCGGCCCATGGGCCGGGATGTCCACGCTATCATCCCATCGCCGGGCCTGGCGGCACCGCAAAGGATTTCATATACAAGCCACTGTCTTCACATCATTTTCTTCCAATGCGCCTTGTCTGGTCCGGTCATAAACGGCACCATATCGGCTCCGGCATGGTCGAAATGAACCAACGGATGACGAGGGAGGACGATCGATGAAGATCCTGCTGGCGGCTGCCATAACGGCGATGACGGCCACATCCATGGCCCTTGCTCAGACCACGCCGCCGACCAGCCCACCGGCGGTGATCGAGGATTTCCGTCCCTCGTCGCTCAACCAGCCGGGCCAGTCCTATCCACAGGTCAATTCGCAGGGCTATGCGCGTTTCCGCATCACCGCTCCCGATGCCAGGGCGGTAAAGGTCAGCCTGGGCCTGGGCGGACGCGGCGGCACCGTGCTGAGCAAAGGCCCCGACGGCAGCTGGACCGGAACGTCGGAGGGACCACTCGACGAGGGATTTCATTATTACCACCTGACGGTCGATGGCGGCACCTTCAACGATCCCGGGACGCTGAACTTCTATGGCTCGACCCGCTGGGAGAGCGGCATCGAGATCCCGGCGCATGACGCGGACTTCTATGCGCTGAAGGATGTGCCGCATGGCCGGGTCGAACGGATCCTGTTCCCCTCACCCAGCACGGGGACGCAGCGACGCGCCTTTGTCTACACACCGCCCGGCTATGACCGGAACACGCGCGATAGTTTTCCGGTGCTGTATCTTCAGCATGGCTGGGGCGAGGACGAGACGGCCTGGTCCAACCAGGGCCATGCCAACCTCATCATGGACAATCTGATCGCGGCCGGAAAGACGCGCCCGTTCCTGATCGTCATGACCTATGGCATGACCAACGACATCCGCCCCGGTGCGCCCGGCGGATTGGCGAGTTTCGACATCCGCCCGTTCCAGACCGTGCTGCTGGACGAACTGATCCCCTATATCGACGGCCATTATCGCACCCTGTCCGACCAGCGCCACCGCGCCATGGCCGGGCTGTCGATGGGCGGCTTCGAGACCAAGCTGATCGCCCCCAGGCATCTCGATCGTTTCGCCTATATCGGCCTGCTGAGCGGCGGGACCGTGGCGCCCGACGATGTGAAGGCGTGGCCGGGCTATCGTGACAAGGTGAAATTGACCTTCGTCAGCTTCGGCAGCCGTGAACTGGAGGGTGGGCGCAGCGGCCCGCCCGGTGGCCCGCGCAGCGATCCACGCGCGAATGCGGCCGCACTGACGGCGGCGGGGATCAGGAACGTCTTCTACGTCTCGCCGAATACGGGCCACGAATTCCAGACGTGGCGGCGCAGCCTTCAGGCGATGGCGCCACTGCTGTTCCGGGACTGACGAAAAGGGGGCGGCGGTCGCTCGGACTGCCGCCCTCTGTCCGTCATTTTAGTTGCGCAGGCTGTCGGGCACGATCCCGCCATTTTCGGCCAGCTTGGCCATCACTGCCTTGTGAAGCGCGATATTCTGCTCGG
>Ga0308159_1001264_pt1 | contig 39022 bp, 30 predicted proteins | sample PhyCR1_FD_201040 | JGI IMG/M metagenome (GOLD analysis project Ga0308159, IMG submission 201040) | Phyllosphere microbial communities from UC Gill Tract Community Farm, Albany, California, United States - DLSLC.R1 | ecosystem: Host-associated > Plants > Phyllosphere > Unclassified | place: USA... | reverse complement strand
CGACAAGATGGGCCAGAGCTACCAGGGCGACCCGGCCTCGGCGCTGCTGGAAACCCTCGACCCGGAGCAGAACGTCGAATTCCTCGACCATTACCTCGACCTGCGCATGGACCTGTCGAAAGTCCTGTTCGTCTGCACCGCCAACACACTGGATTCGATCCCCGGCCCGCTGCTGGACCGTATGGAAGTGATTCGCCTGTCGGGCTACATCACCGAAGAGAAAGTCGCCATCGCCAAGCGTCACCTGTGGCCGAAACTGCTGGAAAAGGCCGGCGTGTCCAAGGGCAGCCTGAGCATCAGCGACAGCGCCCTCAAGGCCTTGATCGATGGTTACGCCCGTGAAGCCGGGGTGCGCCAGCTGGAAAAGCAGATGGGCAAACTGGTGCGCAAAGCGGTGATGAAGCTGATCGACGATCCGCAAGCGTTGATCAAACTCGGGCCGAAGGATCTGGAGGCGTCACTCGGCCATCCGGTGTTCCGCAACGAACAAGTGTTGTCCGGCACTGGCGTGATCACCGGTCTGGCCTGGACCAGCATGGGCGGCGCCACATTGCCGATCGAAGCCACGCGGATTCACACGCTTAACCGTGGATTCAAGCTCACCGGGCAACTGGGCGATGTGATGAAAGAATCGGCCGAGATCGCCTACAGCTACGTCAGCTCGCACCTGAAGCAATTTGGCGGTGACGCGAAGTTCTTCGACGAAGCCTTTGTTCACTTGCACGTACCGGAAGGCGCCACGCCGAAGGACGGCCCGAGCGCCGGCGTGACCATGGCCAGTGCCTTGCTGTCTCTGGCGCGCAATCAACCGCCGAAAAAAGGCGTGGCGATGACTGGCGAATTGACGCTGACCGGGCATGTACTGCCGATTGGCGGGGTGCGCGAGAAAGTGATTGCGGCGCGTCGGCAGAAGCTCTTCGAATTGATCCTGCCGGAAGCGAACCGCGGCAACTTCGAGGAACTGCCGGATTATCTGAAGGAAGGAATTACTGTGCATTTCGCCAAGCGGTTTGCCGATGTGGCGAAGGTTTTGTTTTGACCGGTAGTCCGTAGCCCCTCACCCCAGCCCTCTCCCCCAAGGAGAGGGAGCCGACCGAGTTGTCTTGCGCTATTCATCGACCTGATAATCGGGGCGATTATGGATTCGCTGACGCACGCTCAGGTCGGCGTACCTCGCCAATATTCCCCGGTCAGTCCCCTCTCCCCCCTGGGAGAGGGTTAGGGTGAGGGCTTGGCGCCAGTCCAGACAATGCAGCACCCCGGCAGTCACACATCGCCTCATCTTCAGTTATGCTCGCCGTTCGTCGTAACCGCCGGAGCCACTGACCCCATGTCCGCCACTCGCCTGTTTCTCCCCCTCGCCCTCTCGTTGCTGGCCGCTTGTGCCACGCAGCCAAAACACAACGTGACCGTGGAAAAACAAAGCGAATGCCCGGTGCGGCTCAGCACCGGACAAAACCTGATCATCACCCTGCCGAGCAACCCGACCACCGGCTACCGCTGGGCGATTCAGGATTCCGCTGGCGGCGTTCTGCGCGCGCTCAGTCCCGAGGTTTACAGCAACCCGGAAGATGCCGGCGTGGTCGGCGCTGCGGGCGTTTCGACCTGGCGCTTTCAGGCCTTCGCCGCCGGCACCGGGCGTTTGCGCCTGACTTCGCAACAACCGTGGGCGCCGGAAGTGCTGCCAGTGGAAACTTTTGACTGCGCCATTTCGGTGAACTGACTCGCGAAACCGCGTTGATTTCTTCGCGAGCAGGCTCGCTCCCACAGGACACCGCGATCCCCTGTGGGAGCGAGCCTGCTCGCGAAAGCAATTTTCCTGACGCCGATGTTTTTGCGCCCGGACGGTCCTTTATCAGCAACCCAAGCATCCCCGCGCCACTTTGGCTAAAATGCCGGCCTTTTCCATCGACACCGCCGGAAACCGCCGTGAGCAAAGAACCCGATCGCCTTTTCGCCCAGCCTTTGGCCCAGGTGCCTGACTTCGCCTTCAACGAAGACGTGGTGCGGGTGTTCCCGGACATGATCAAGCGCTCGGTGCCGGGTTACCCGACCATCGTCGAAAACCTCGGCGTGCTCGCCGCGCAATTCGCCCAGCCCAACAGCGTGCTTTACGATCTCGGCTCGTCGCTGGGGGCCGTAACTCAGGCGCTGCGCCGCCACGTACGTACCGACGGTTGCCGTGTCATCGCTGTGGATAACTCGGCGGCGATGGTCGAGCGCTGCCGCGAATACCTCAACGGTCAGGATTCAATGTTCCAGGAATTGCTGCCGGTCGAAGTCATCGAAGGCGACATTCTCGCCCTCGATTTCCAGCCCGCTTCGGTGGTGGCGCTGAACTTCACCTTGCAATTCATCGCCCCGGATCAGCGCACCGCTTTGCTGTCGCGCATTCGTCAGTCGTTGCTGCCGGGCGGCGCGCTGATCCTGTCGGAGAAGCTGCGCTTCAACGATGCCGAAGAGCACGCGCTGCTCACCGATCTGCATGTGGCTTTCAAACGCGCCAACGGCTACAGCGAACTGGAAATCGCCCAGAAGCGCAGCGCCATCGAAAACGTCATGAAGCCCGACAGCCTCGAAGAACACCGCGAACGCCTGCTGGCCGCCGGGTTCTCGAAAGTCGTGCCGTGGTTCCAATGTCTTAACTTTGCCTCATTGATTGCCTTGCCATGATTGATCTGTCCCCCCTCGCCCGCCGTTTGGCCGGTACACCGCTGGCCGAATGGGCCAATACCCTGCAGGCGCAACTCGACAAGAAAATGGAGAAAGGCCACGGCGACCTGGAGCGCTGGCAAAGTGCGCTGGATGCCCTGCCGAAGATCCAGCCAAGCGAAGTTGATTTGCTCAACGGTCTGAAACTCGACACCGATTGCGACGACGCAACCCGCGCGCAGATGCGCACCGCGCTGATGGGCTTGTCGCCGTGGCGCAAGGGCCCGTTCGATCTGTTCGGCGTGCACGTCGACACCGAATGGCGCTCGGACTGGAAATGGTCGCGCGTCGCCCCGCATCTCGATCTCAAGGGCAAACGCATCCTCGATGTCGGCTGCGGCAACGGTTATTACATGTGGCGCATGCTCGGCGCCGGCGCGGACAGCGTGATCGGCGTCGACCCGAACTGGCTGTTCTTCTGCCAGTTCCAGGCGGTGCAGCGCTACTTGTCCGAGCCGAACGCCTGGCACCTGCCATTCCCGTTCGAAGACCTGCCGGCGAACCTCGAAGGTTTCGACACGGTGTTTTCCATGGGCGTGTTCTATCACCGTCGCTCGCCAATTGAACACCTGCTGGCGCTGAAGGATTGCCTGATCAAGGGCGGCGAACTGGTGCTGGAAACGCTGGTGGTGGAAGGCGACAAGCATCAGGTGCTGGTGCCCGAAGATCGCTACGCGCAGATGCGTAACGTGTGGTTCCTGCCGTCGGTGCCGGCGCTGGAATTGTGGCTACGCCGCGCGGGTTTCACCGATATTCGTTGCGTGGATGTCAGCACCACCACGGTCGAGGAGCAGCGCGGGACGGAGTGGATGAAGTATCAGTCGCTGAGCGATTTTCTTGATCCTGAGGATCACAGCAAAACGGTTGAAGGGCTGCCGGCGCCGATGCGGGCGGTTATTGTCGCCAGGAAGTAAGCGCACTTGCGACCATCGCGGTGAGGCTGCCCCTCACCCCAGCCCTCTCCCCAGGGAGAGGGAGCTGATTGTTGAGCTTTTCAAACCTTGAGTTCGACTCGGTATCTCAGGTCGGCGGACTTGGCCCATCCAACTCGGTCAGTCCCCTCTCCCTCCGGGAGAGGGTTAGGGTGAGGGGCTTTTGCTGCGGCGGGCGCGGAAAAACTCGGTCAACACCGCCCCACACTCTTCAGCCAACACCCCGCCCTCATACAACACCCGGTGATTCAAAAAGCCTTGGGTAAAAAACTGTCCCTGGCTCTGCACAACCCCCGCTTTCGGCTCGTGCGCGCCATACACCACCCGCGCCACCCGCGAATGCACGATCAGCCCGGCGCACATGCTGCACGGCTCCAGCGTTACATACAGGGTGCTGCCCGGCAGACGATAGTTATCCACAGCCTGAGCCGCAGCGCGGATCGCGACCATTTCCGCATGGGCACTCGGGTCGCTGGCGCTGATCGGGCAATTGAAGCCGCGACCAATGATCTCGCCGTCCTGCACCAGCACCGCGCCCACCGGCACTTCGCCCAGCGCTGCGCCTTGTGCGGCCAGCGTCAGCGCTTCGCGCATGAAGTCGCGGTCGCGGCTGCGGTCGATGATCGCCGCGGGGCGAATCTGGCGCATCACTTCACCTCGATGGCGGCCATCAGGCCGGTTTCCATGTGGTCGATCACATGGCAATGAAACATCCACACCCCCGGATTATCGGCCACCAACGCCACTTGCGCGCGCTCGTTCTTGCCCAGCAGGTAGGTGTCGGTGAAATACGGAATCACCTTGTGCCGGTTCGACGCAATCACCTTGAAGCTCATGCCGTGCAGGTGGATCGGGTGCTGATACTGGGTCATGTTCTTCAATTCGAAGATGTAGCTCTGACCCAGCTTGAGGCTGGCAATCGGCCGGTCGGCGCAGGTCTTGTCGGTGATGTCCCAGGCCTTGCCGTTGATCTGCCAGAGGCTCGGCGGTTTGCGGTTGTCGACATTCACCGACACTGAACCGACCCATTCGAAATTGAAGTTGAGTTTCTCGGCATTGGCCAGGTCTGGCTCGGCCACCGGGTTGGCTGGCAGGGCTTTTGGCCAGTCCGTCGGCGCATCAGCATTGGCCACCGAACGCAATGTGCCCAGACGCACCGGGCCGTTGCGCAGCGACAGTTCTTCGCCCGCCGCCGGTGCCTTGATTGCCAGACAAATGCGCATGCCCGGGCCGAGCCAGTATTCCTTGCCCAATGGTCGTGGTTCGACCGGGTTGCCATCCAGCGCATAGATCTTCGCTTCGACGCCGGGAATGTTGATGCGATAAGTCAAAGTGTTGTCGAGGTTGAGCAAACGTACGCGGGTGACCTGTCCCGCAGGCAAATCGATTACCGGCAGCGGCACGCCATTGATCGTCGATAAACGCCCCGCTGTACCGCCCCGCGCGGCTTCGCGAGGAATACTGAATTCGACGAAATTGCCTTGATCATCGATGTGCCAGTTTTTCAGGCTCAAGGTCTTTTCGTATTGGAAACCGGTCGGCTCGCGTTCTTCGATGATCAGCGGCCCGACCAGCCCGCGACCGAGTTCTTCGCTGCTGCTGACGTGCGGGTGATACCAGTAACTGCCGGCGTCCGGCACGCGGAACTTGTAATCGAAGTATTCGCCCGGCAGCACCGGCAATTGCGAGACGTAGGGCACGCCATCCATTTCCAGCGGCAGACGAATGCCGTGCCAATGAATGGTGGTCGCTACCGGCAAGTGGTTGATGAAGCGCACACGCAGCCATTCACCCTGACGCACGCGCAGCTCGGTGCCCGGCGCCGATGGGCCGAACGCCCAGGCTTCGGTCTTGTGCCCCGGCACCAGTTCGACGTCCAGCGGCGCGGCAATCAGCTCGTAGTCGTGGCCCGCTTCGGCGTCGGCCATTTTGCCGAGCCAGTAACGCGACGCGCCCCCCGCCCCCATGCCAACGACAACAAGACCGGCCAGGCCACCGAGGATTTGGCGACGGGTAAAGGACATGAACTCAACTACCTCACGTATCAGCGACAGGCCCCAAGGGCCCGCAAAAGGCGAATACGATACACCTGCGGTTGAGAAACAGTAAGGGCGACCCGCCGCCGCACATCAGTTGAAAGCTAAGCACGCAGCCCGGTGATCAGGTGCACCACGCCGTTTTCCAGGGGCATCACGCCCGCGACGCCAGCCTCGCTCAAGGCTTGTTCATCCAGCCGCGACACATCGCGCAACGTCACCCGCACCCGCGTCAACGCCACTGGCTGCTGCGACTGCAGGTTATCCACACCGCCCAACGCGGCAACGATGGCGGCGCTCAACCCGTCGTCCGGCGTGGCTTGCACGCTCGGTGCGTCCGGCACCAGATCGGGGGTCAGGGCTTTCCAGAAGGCTTTTTGCAATTGATCGAACATCTTCAGTTCTCCATAACGTGCGCGGTTTCGACGCTCGCTTCGTGAAACAGCCGCAACGCCTCGCGCACCTGGCCGGCGCTTTCCAGGCCGAGCACCTGCCGGGCAATGACCTGACAATCGGCCAGCGCCAGCTCACGCACGGAGGCCTTGATCGGGGCAATCATCGGCACGCTCACCGACAACTCGTCCACGCCCAGACCCAGCAATAGCGGCACCGCCAGACGCTCGGATGCCATCGCACCACACACCCCGACCCATTTGCCGTGGGCGTGCGCAGCCTTGACCGTCGTGGCAATCAGGCGCAGCACCGATGGATGAAAACTGTCGGCCTGACTGGCCAGGCGCGGATGATCACGATCCATGGCCAGGGTGTACTGAGTCAGGTCGTTGGTGCCGATCGAGAAAAAATCCACCAGCGGCGCGAACAGGTCGGCCATCAGCGCGGCCGCCGGCACTTCGATCATGATCCCCAGTTTCGGCCTTTCGGTGAGGCCCAGCGCCAGCGCTTCTTCCTCAAGCATCTGCCGCGCCAGACGCAGCTCCGCCAGTTGCGTGACCATCGGCAGCATGATGTGCAGGCGCGTCAGTGCGCAGCAGCCAAGCATGGCGCGAAACTGCTCGCGCAATAACTGCGGGCGCTCCAGGCACAGGCGAATGCCGCGCAGGCCGAGGAACGGGTTGCTTTCGCTCTCCATCGGCACGTAGGCCAGCGGTTTGTCGCCGCCGACGTCGAGGGTGCGCACCACCAGATCGTGTTCAGGCCCGACACAACGAGCGATGGCGCTGTAGGTGGCGACCTGCTCGTCATGGATCGGCGCATGGTTGCGGCCCAGATACAAAAACTCCGAACGCAGCAGCCCGACACCGGCGCCACCCATGGCCATGGCCTGCTCGGTTTCCGCCAGCGAGGCGACGTTGGCCGACACCTCGACGTGTTGCCCGTCGCGAGTGCAGGCGGCGAGCGCAGCGTGCTCCAGATCGTCGGCATGACGTTGTCGCTGTTGCGCATGGCGCGCCTGCCATCGCTGGATCGTCGCCGCGTCCGGCTGCACCTGCAATTCACCTTTGTCGGCATCGAGCAAAACCTCGGTGCCGTTGCTCAAAGCAAGCATTTGCACCGGCACACCGCAGATCGACGGCAGGCCGCATGCCCGTGCGAGAATCGCCACATGGCTGGTCGCACCGCCGCCGACCGTGGCGAAACCGAGCACTTTGCGGGTATCGATGCGGGCGGTTTGCGACGGGGTCAGTTGGTCGGCGATCAGAATGCTGCCTTCCGGCAAATCCAGCGTCTGCTCGTCGATGCCCAGCAGGCGCTTGAGCACACGTTGGCCGACATCGGTCAGGTCCGCCGCCCGCTCTGCCAGCAGCGCATTACCGAGCTGGCGAAACATCGCTGCAGTGGTTTCGGTCGCCGTGCGCCAGGCGAAGGCCGCGCTTTTGCCGGTATCGATCAACGCCGCAGCCTGTTCGAGCAGGCCGGGGTCTTCGAGGAGTTCCTGATGGGCCTTGAAAATCTCCGCTTCAGCCTCGCCCGCAGCGGTATCGCGCAGATGCTGCAAGGCCAGATCCGCTTCGATCAGGGCATTGGCCAGCGCTTCCCGCTCGCTATCGGCATCGCCGCCGAACTCGTCGACGTCGAAGCTCGGTTCGCTGATCTGTACCACATGGCCCAACGCCGAGCCGGGAGAGGCGCAAACCCCACGCAGCAGGGTCAGTGGCTCACTGGCGGCGACCGCGACGGGCGCCTGCGCTGTCACCGTTTCACCGCAGCCCTCGGCCAACAAGCGAGCCAGCGTATCGATGGCTGCCTGCGCATCATCGCCCACCGCACTGATCTGAACGCTGTCGCCAAACGCCGTTTGCAGCGCCATGAGCGCCACCAGCGATTTGCCGTTGGCTTGCGCTTGCTGTTTATGCAGATGAATGGTTGCGGTAAACGCCTTGGCTGCCTGGGCGAACACCGCAGCCGGGCGCGCGTGCAGGCCATTGCGGTTGGGCAGGATCAGCGCTGGCGAAAACAGCGCCTGGCCTTGTGGCGCGTTGGCTGTTTCGCTCAGCCCTTGGGCAGCGCTGATTTCGAGCAACGGCTGGCCGCGTTCGACCAGTCCGCTCGGCTCGACCAGCCAGGTGAACGGCTCGCCGCTGACCACCAGCATCAAGGTCAGCAGGCTGCGGGCGTGGCGGGCGATGTAGTCGGCATCGAACTCGATCAGCGCCTGTCCGGCGGCGACCTGCTGCCCTTCTTCGACCAGACGGGTGAACCCCTGCCCGGCGAGGTTCACCGTGTCCAGACCGATGTGCATCAATACCTGCACGCCGTGCTCATCGGTGATGCTCACGGCATGCCCGCTGGCCTGCACATTGCTGACCACGCCGGCCAGCGGCGCGCACAGGGTCGACGAGATCGGATCGATGCACAGACCGTCGCCAATCACGCGCCCGGAAAACACCGGATCGGGCACGCGGTCCAGCGCCATCAGCACGCCGGACAAAGGCGCCAGCAATTGTAAGGGTTGGGGTGTGGCCATGACGTCACCTGCAATTTTCATATTGAAGTACCGACGGGGCGCGATGCTCCCGTCAGCATCGCTTATTTCCACCAGTATTCGACCTGCAATCCGACATTCGCACCGTGCCGGGCATTGCCGAAGGCGCCGCTGTCGGACAGTGCCGAGCCTTTCGCCAGTTGATTGGCCGCACGTTTCGCCGCCTCGTTCCACGTCGCATAGGTGTAATACAACCGCACCTCGGGCCGCGCCCAAAAGGCCGGGCCTTTCGGCGACCAGGTCGGGGCGACGGTGAATTTGCTCAGCTTGCGCGTTCCGCCCGGCGCATCGACCTGATCGTGGCCCAGCTCGGTGACCAGTTTGAACTGCTCGGTGAACGCATAAGCCGGGCGCACGCCCAGCGACAGCCAGTTCTGATCGGCACCCTGCGCACGAATGTCCTTTTGATACACCGCTGCAATCTGTCCGCCAAAACGCGGGGTGAGCTGCCAGTCGAAAAACTCGACGATGCGGTAGCTTTTATTGCTGTCGTCGAGTTTCACATCGCCGGTATAACCCAACCCGGTGCCGGGCCCTTCGCCATATTGCAGGGCCAGTTTGTTCTTGCCGCCGAGGAACCCGCTCTGCACATGTTGCGTGGTGATCGCCCAGCCGCGATGGGCGTCGCGGCTGTCGGGTTTGTCGATGTAGCTCAGACCGAATTCCAGTTCACCGCCGGGGTTGCTCTTGAACCCTCCGACGTTGAAATCGTGCCGATTGATGTAGTCCTTCTGGTACAGGTTGTCTTTGCGCGAGAACGCGTAGCTGTACTTCAGATCGCCGATCAACACATCTTCAATGCCACCGCCGGTGGCGCTCTGGTTCCAGTAATAGAAGTCGGAAATGTGAATGTCGTTACGCTTGTAGTAACGGCGCCCGGCCCACAACGAACCGCCGTTGAGCGCGGGCATCGCCGACCATTGCGCGTAGGCCTGGGGCAAGCGGATCGAACCGGTGTGGTCTTTGAATGCAGGTTTGCGGTCGTAGCGGTTGTACAGCGAAGCCATGCCGTCGACGCTCAACACCGAACCGTCCTCCAGCGTGTACAGGTCCTGACGCAACTCCAGTTCGCCGTATTGTTCGCATTCGTTGCCCAAGCGATATTTGGTCTGCGCGCCGGGCAATTGAAAGCATGACTGGCTGCTGCTGTTGACCGACGTGCCGACACCGCTGCGCAAGTAACCGCCGAACTCCAGCGCATGTGTCGACGCTGGTAGCGCCAGGCAAAAACCTGTCACCGCAAGGCTGTGTTTTATTGTTGTTTTCATGAGCCACCCCATTGTTTTTATTGTGTGGTTGCAAAAAATCAGCGCGCAAAGCTCCCCCGCGCAGTGTTCTGCGTGTTTTTTCAAACGTGGTTTACGGGTTAAGAATCAGGGATCGATCAGGTGCACTACGAACGACTCGTAAGGGCGCAACGTCAGCTGTCGAGTGCGCGGCGCGGCGCCCGGGGAATTGCTGATCACGGTTCGCTGGTGCATGGATTCGTTGATGACACTTGCGGGTAATTCGATCTCACACGGCGTGCCGTAGAAGTTGTTCACCACCAGCAAACGCTCGGCGTCGCCCTCTCGCAGATACGCCCAGACTTGCGGATGTTCGGGCAATAACTGGCGGTACAGCCCGTCAGTGATCAATGGCTCGCTGCGCCGCAATGCGATCAGCGTGCGGTAGTGATGCAGCACTGAATCCGGGTCATCCAGCTGCCGCGCGACGTTGATCTGCGCGGCGTTGGCCGGCACACCGATCCACGGCTCAGCGACGCTGAAACCGGCATTCGGCGTCGCGTCCCAGTGCATCGGCGTACGCCCGTTATCGCGAGACTTCTGCATGATCGCCGCCATGTTGTCGGCATCGCTGCTACCCGCCTCGCGCTTGAGGCGGAAGATGTTCAGGGTCTCGACGTCGCGGTAATGCTCAATCGACTCGAATCCCGGATTGGTCATGCCCAGTTCTTCGCCCTGATACACAAATGGCGTGCCCTGCAGAAAGTGCAGCGCGGTGCCGAGCATCTTCGCCGACAGCTCGCGAAACTCACCGTCATGGCCAAAGCGGGAGACCACCCGCGGTTGATCGTGGTTACACCAGAACAGCGCGTTCCAGCCGCCACCGGCCTGCATGCCGGTCTGCCAGTCAGAGAGAATCCGCTTGAGCTGGAGGAAATCGAAGTCGGCGCGGACCCACTTCTGCAGGTTCGGGTAATCGACTTTCAGGTGATGAAAGTTGAAGGTCATCGACAGCTCTTTCGACTGCGGATTGGAATAGCGGATGCAGTGTTCGAGGCTGGTCGATGACATCTCGCCGACGTTGATCAGGTCGTAGCCTTCGAAGACTTCGCGGTGCATCTGCTGCAAGTAGGCATGCACGTTCGGCCCATCGGTATAGAAGCGTCGGCCATCGCTTTCGTCTTCGGGAAAGTCTTCGGGCTTGGAGATCAGATTGATCACGTCCAGCCGAAAACCACCGACGCCCTTGTCGCGCCAGAACTGCATCATTTTGAAGACTTCGGCGCGCACCTGCGGATTGTCCCAGTTCAGGTCGGCCTGAGTGTGGTCGAACAGGTGCAGGTAGTACTGACCGGTTTGCGCTTCGTATTCCCAGGCCGAACCGCCGAATTTCGACTCCCAGTTGTTTGGCTGATCGCGCCAGATATAGAAATCACGATAAGGATTGTCGAGACTGCTGCGCGCCTGTTGAAACCAGACATGTTCGATCGAGGTGTGATTGACCACGATGTCGAGCATCAGCTTGATCCCGCGCTTGCCCGCTTCGGCAATCAGCAATTCGCAGTCGGCCATGCTGCCGTAGCTCGGATCGATGGCGTAGTAATCGCTGATGTCGTAGCCATTGTCCCGTTGCGGCGAGCGCAGGAACGGCGTGATCCACAGACAGTCGACACCCAGCCAGTGCAGATAATCGAGCTTGGCGACAATCCCCAGCAGATCCCCGGTCGGGTTGCCGGCGTGGCTATGAAAACTTTTCGGATAGATCTGGTAGATCACCGAACGCTGCCAGTCCTGCATGGCACAACTCCTTCAGATATCTCAGGCAACCCGATAACCGGGGCGGACAATCTTCATGCTCAGCGCGCAGGTCAGAACGAACGGCACGAGCATGGCAATCAGCATGCCGACGACGAACATCGGGATGTACTGTGGAATGATCGAAATGAACCCCGGCAGCCCGCCGACGCCAATCGCCGAGGCCTGGATGCGGTTGAGCGAAAGGAATATGCAGCCGAGCGCAGAGCCGACCAACGCGGCATAGAACGGAAACTTGTAGCGCAGGTTGACGCCGAACATGGCCGGCTCGGTAATACCGAAATAAGCGGAAATCGCTGAGGTCGAAGCCATGCTCTTGTCCCGCGCATTACGCGTCATCCAGAACACTGCCAGCGCCGCACTGCCCTGAGCGAGGTTGGACATGACGATCATCGGCCAGATGAACGTGCCGCCCTGGCTCGAGATCAATTGCAGGTCCACGGCGAGAAACATGTGGTGCATGCCCGTGATCACCAGCGGCGCATACAGCAGCCCGAAAATCAGACCGCCCACCAACGGCGCCAGATCAAACAGCATCACCAGACCTTCGGTAATGTAGATACCGATATGCCGGGTCACCGGGCCAATCACTGCCAGCGCCAGCACGCCGGTGACGACGATGGTGGTGATCGGCACCACCAGCAACTGGATCGCGTTGGGCACACGGGCGCGCAGCCACTTTTCAATCACACTCATGACATAAGCGGCCAGCAGGATCGGCAGTATTTGCCCTTGATAGCCGACTTTTTCAATCTGAAACAAACCAAGAATGTCGAAGTACGGCAGTTGCTGCCCGTCCAGCCCGGCCACCGCTTTGCCGTAGTTCCAGGCGTTGAGCAGGTCCGGGTGCACCAGCATCAGGCCGAGCACGATGCCGAGAATTTCGCTGCCGCCGAAACGCTTGGCCGCCGACCAGCCCACCAGCGCCGGGAGAAACACGAACGAGGTATTGGCCATCAGGTTGATCAGGCTCCACAGCCCGTCGAGTTTCGGATAGGCATCGAGCAGGGTCTGCCCCTCGATGAACATGCCTTTGGCGCCGAGCAGGTTGTTGATGCCCATCAGCAGGCCGGCAATGATCAGCGCCGGCAGGATCGGCATGAACACGTCGGAGAACACCCGCACCAGTCGTTGCATGGCGTTGATCTTTTCCGCGCTCTTCTGTTTAACGTCGGCAATGGTCGATGCGGCGAGACCGGTCTGCTTGCGCAGTTCGGCGTAAACCTTTTCCACTTCCCCCGGCCCGATCACCACCTGATAGAGGCCACCGGTGAAAAACGAGCCTTTGACCAGATCAATCTGGTTGAGCGTCGCGGTGTCGACCAGGCTCGGATCTTTCAGAGCCAGACGCAAACGCGTGACGCAATGGGCGGCTTGTTCGAGGTTGTTGGCGCCCCCGAGGCTTTGCAGCAAGTCCCTCGCGATGTTCGGGTAGTCGTGGCTCATGCTCGTTCTTCCGCTGTGGATTGTTGTTATTGGCAGCACGCCGAAGCGAAAAATACTCGTACAGACGAGTTAATGCAACAACTCGTCTGTACGAGTTTGTTTATACATATTCCCGCCAGACCAATCGCGAAATTTCCTACTTCTCCCTAAGCCGATTTCTATCGTCCACATGGACAAAGCCCTACCCTGGCCTTAAGGTTCGAAGCTTTGAGCAGCCTCGGCACCGAGCCCATCCATGAGCAAATACAACCAGATCTACAACGATCTGCTGGCCAGTATCACCACTGAACGTCTGGAGCGCGGTGCCCGCCTGCCGTCCGAAACCGAACTCATGGACAGCTATCAGGCCAGCCGCGGCACGGTGCGCAAGGCGATCGAACTGCTGCAGGAACGCGGCTTCGCGCAAAAGGTTCACGGCAAGGGCACCTTTGTGCTTTCGACCAACCCGATCGAGTTTCAGCTCGGCGGCATCGTCAGCTTTCAAGAGACCTACCCGCGCCTGGGTAACGACGTCAGCACCGAAGTGGTCGAACTGAGCCAGTTCGCCCTCGAAGGCGCCCTGCTCGACCACATCCACGCCGAACCCGGCAGCCTGATCACGCGGATCAAGCGCGTGCGGCGGATCGACGGCAAACGGGTAATCCTCGACATCAACCACTTCGTCAGCGAGGTGATTCCCGGCCTGTCTCTGGACATCGCCGAGCAGTCGATCTACGCCCACATCGAGCAGACCCTGCAATTACAGATCGCCTATGCCCAGCGCACCATCGAAGCAGTGCCGCGCAGCAAGGACGATCAACTGCATCTGGACCTCGACGGCCAGAGCCACGTCATCGTGGTCAGCAACCAGACCTTCCTGCAGGACGGCCGCCAGTTCGAATACACCGAGTCACGGCATACGCTGGACAAGTTCTATTTTTCGGATGTGGCGCGGCGCTGATACACGCGACTGCATTCGTAGAACATCAACAGAACACCCGGCGATAGCCGGCTAACGCACTCGACCTGGGCGCATCGGTCATGCTCGATCCTTGTTTCTCAAGGATGAAAACCCATGACCGTTCCCGAACGCCGTCTGCTGCCCAACGCAGCAGACAAAACCGCCCTGAAAACCCTCGCCACGACCCTCGTGAAAACCTGCCCGGGTCTGTCTGACGCCGCGCGTCAAGTTGCCAGCGAACTGCTGCTGGCCAAAGGTCTGTCCGGCCTCGATCCCGATCAAGTGTATTTCCATCGTTTCAAAACCGCGCAGAGCAGCACGCTGACGTTTACCGGTTGGGAACATCTGCTGGAAAAGCCCTACGAAACGCTGACCCTCACGCAACTGGTCATTCATCGCTTTCGCGCGACCGATCAAGACAACGCCGACCTGCTCGGCCTCTACTGTGGCTTCTATTCGGAGGGTCCGGACGGCGAGAATTTCAATCAACGCAATGAAGTGCGCTTGCTGGGCAGCGATGTTCTGAAGGTGTTCTGGGAAGTCGACTTCAGCACACGCTACACCGAGCAGTTGAGTAACTTCTGGCAAACCTCGGCGGATGATTTTCGTGTTCTGTGCAAGTGCAACTTCCTCAGTCAAGCGGTGCAGGCGCTGCAACAGCACGACCTTGAAGGCGATGATTTTCAGCGCATCATCGCCTCGGTCATCGGACCGATTACCTGGCCCGTCACTCTGCAAATGCTGCGAGCGACCTACCCGGTCGGCGCAGAAGTACGTGCGCTGGATCTCGATGGCCACGTCGCTACCGATGTGCTGCGTCTGGTCGAAGACAGCGGCCGGCAGACCCTTTACTTGCCAGGCGAAGCCCCGGCCTTTCGCTTGATGGAAACCGAGGCGGATCTGCACGGGTGGCTGCTTGAGCAGATGAATGGCGAGGACAAACGCAGCGCATTGCTCAAGCATTTCGCGCTCGCCGAGAGTCACCGCATCAGCGAAAACCTCACCGATCTGATGAACCGCCTGGTGAGCACATGGGGCCGCAGCGATCACCGAATGATCAATCGCAGCAACGTGGCCGTCGCCGGGGACGCGTTCACCTGGTTAAGCGAATCGACACGCAGCGCCATGGTTGCTGAAGCCCATCTGACGCTGACGTCCAACAGCGACCTGCGCAAAAAACTCTGGATAGGTTATCTAAGCGCGGGCCTGAAAGTCTTCGGCCCGATGGCGGCGGTGGGCTGGCCGGCGGCGTTACCGTTGATCGGCGCCAGCATCGCCAACATGGGACTGAACATCGATCAGGCCGTCAACGGCATCACCCCCGCCGAACGCAAAACGGGACTTACCAATGCGGTGCTCAACGCTATTGAAATCGTTCTGGACGTGCCGTTTCTGATCGGCACGGGCGCGCAACTGGAAGTCGGCCCGCAAGTCGAGTTTGCCGAGGCCGAAGAAATGGCCGGGTTGATCGAGTTCACTTCGTCGAGCACGCCTCTCCTGCCGCCTGTGGAGCCGCCCCCTGCCGCGCTGATTGAAGAAGCCAGCACCGAATTGGCCAACGACATTCCCATCGAAACGCCCTCCACCACATCCGTCCAGGCCTCGACGACTGCCGCTGCACAACAGGGCCCCTCCGCGCCGGGGATTCCCGCCCGCTATCGGTGCAACGAGGTACTTGTATCGGACGCCGTTGAGTCGGCACCTGGGAAATTTGAAGGTATCTACCGTCTCGACAAGGAGCCACGCTACGCGATCAGAATCGGTGACGACGCGTACTACGTGCACTACTTTGCCGATTCCGAGGAGAGCGGCCACTGGGCGGTCGTCAATCCCGAGCGTCCCAATCAGTTCGCTTATTCACTGCCGGTACGCTTCGGTGCTGGCGGCAAGTGGGAGCGCATCCCTGCGTTGCGGCTCAGGGGCGGCGGTCAATGCGTGGGCAAGTCGTGCACACTGGATATTGAAACGACGCCCGAGCCGTCGACGACAACGCCCTCGGCGGAGTTGCCGCTGGTTGAACCGGTTCCCGGGTCTGCTCGTCCGCTGCGTCTGGTGACGCCCCTCCACGAGGTCATGGGGATGGACATGGCAGCGCTGAGAAGATGGGCGATGAATCTGCCTGAAACCTTCGCTACGCTGCCCAGCGCCGCTCACGGCAATCGACCGATTGCCGAGGTGTTTGCCGCCTGCTTCGGCGAAAGGCGCGCCATTCTGCTCAACGAGGCCAAGGAATTCTACTCGGAGCTGAACTGGACCAACCTGCCTGCCCGGCCGGTCATCCCGCCAATTACTTCTGCGATGACGATAGACGAACTGATCGACGGTATTTTTGCCAACAGCAGGGGGCTAGTGATTGGCGAGACGCTGGACCGCATCACCAGCATGGGGTTCATGATCGAAAACATGCCGGTGTTCGCACGGCACATCGATACCCTTTACGTGCGTGGATTGCTCAGCGATTTTGCTCAGACTGATCTCAACGACTTTCACGTGTCGGGAGAGATGTCACAGGATCTGCGTACCTATCTGGCCAGCCTTGGCACCGACCCCAATGAACGGTTCAACGTCCTTGAGCTGGTCAGGACCGCGCAGGCCAACGGCGTCCGGGTTCACGGCCTCGACGTGGCGCAAAATTACAAGCCGAAGGTACCGCTCACCTCGATTGAAGAACAGATGATGCACGCTCGCCTGACCACTCGAATCATGTGGGGTGACGAAATCCTCAACAAACCGGGCAAATGGGTTGTATTGAGCGAAGCAACGAATACCAATAATTTCAGAAACCTGCCGGGAATCAGCGAACACATGGGCGGCATCGGTTTACGGATCGAAGAGGTTTCGCCCGCAGAGGAGGCAGGCGTCAGTATCGATCCGGGTGTGAAAGTCGTGCGTGGCCCGTTTGACAACGGCGCATCGACCCGCGCCTCAGTCGACGTGCTCTACGCTGACCTGCGGTTGCAGATCAAATCAGCTGCGCCGCAATGGACGCCCGCGGCGCAGGAAAAGCTGCTGCATCGCAATGGCATGTTTCTGATCGAAAAGAGCCAAAATGCCTACACACTGGTACGTCGCGACAGCTCAAGCAACATCGTGCGAATAACAGTCAATCAAAGAAGGGATGGCCAGTTTTACATATGGGCGCAGTCGTTGCCTCGAATCAGCGGCATCATGTTTCGTGACATCGCCGCGCTATCCCAGCGGCTGATAGAAATCGGCCTGACCCTGCAAAGTCGCCTGCCTACCTGAGCCGTTTTTCGGGATCATGAAACGAAAAAAACCCTTGGCCTGGGGCCAAGGGTTTTTTGTTGATGGAATCGCTGAGGGATTAGTTCTACACAACTAACAACAAAAGGCGAAAAACCATCAAGCCGATTTTATTGCCTGTCAAAACCACGGCTGATCAAGCCAGTAACCATGGCAAGTGCTCTAGATACTAACTCTGACTTTGAGAGGCCCTGAAGCTGGAGTAAAGAATATCGGCAAAGTCTTGCTCGTTAATATCCCCGGTAACCAAGTCTCTAACGGCATCCGCAAGCAGATCATTGTCCAAGGTAATTTCATAATCATTCAGCGAAAGGTATTCGAGACCGACTGCGAGCCCGGTGCGCTTATTGGCGTCAGGCAACGCGTGGCCTTGAGCGATGCTGGCAGTGTATTTGGCGGCAATTTCGAATACATCATCGAGGCCATTATAGGCAATCGCGTTGTCGATTCTGGCCAGCGCACCTTGCAGGATCGGAATATTATCCGCCCTCTCATTCCGGGCTCGGTAGTCAAAATATGAGTGTTTATTTCAATGACCCGCTCAAATGGAAAGAAGATCAACTCCATTACATGTCAGCCAGCTTCTTGAAAGTCTTCTGATGAGTTCTGAGAACGAGCTTCGTTTCTGAATAAACGATCTGCTTACCTTGGTCACCACCCAAATCCAGCTTTTTGGTGGCTTTGATTTTAGGCCTCTCCACTATGGATACACCATAGCTATTCAGCTTGTTGTTCATGGATTGGATACCCCAAACGGCTTGATCAGGTTCTGCTACACAAGGTAGCACACCAAGAGGCAAGACACACCGAGCCACCGACAGCGTCGCGCCCGTCCGATGTGTAATGAAATATTTTTTCAGGAAGATATAAAAGCGCAAAAATGCGAAAGCCCGCAATTCAGCGGGCTTTCTTGATTACAGGCTTTTGGGCGTGCGCAGGATCTCCCACTCTATTATTAACAAGCAGGTGAACCTCAGGAAAAACGGCACCTCTGGCGAAGTTAATCGCACAAGACCATGAATAATACCATTTTTAAATCGCAGCACATCATTCGTTATCTGCCGCAGATTATGCCGCAACACTCAGGAGTAATTCCCCTTGCTGACTCGCCTACAAGACCTAGCCAAGTCGTCGATGTGCGAAGGCTGACAGGTTCAACGTCAAGCCCTGCAGCAACCGCAGGGCCTCTGGATCGTCGTCCGTAAGAAGCTCGACCAGATCCTCTTGGTCAGGTTGCCCAAGCGCCACGCGATATAGGAGGCGTTGCATCTTCAGCTTGGCAAATCGATCGATGTCGCGGCTCTGCGGCAGGGCGAACAGGTGGCGTTTGAGGTCGGCACCGGGCAGCGTCCACCAAGGTGTGAGGCCGGTTTCGTCATCTTTGAAAGCCTCGTCGGCACCTTTTGCTATTGCGTCCCAGGGAGAGGTCAGGTCGCGCCGTGCCGTGCTCAAGGCGTCCTTTCCGAGCTTGTCGGCGAGCGGACGGCGGACGGTGAGGCCGCCAAAACGCTGAACGCGGCCCTCGCGCTGTTCGAGATCGACCGGGCTCGAGCACAGGTCCCAATGCCCGAGACGGTCACACCAGCTATGGAAATCGAGACCTTCCTGGCCAACTGAGGTGGTCGCGAGTACATAGGGCCAGAACGGCGTATTGAACGCGCTGCGAATCTCCTCCGAGCGCGCGGGCGTCTGGTTGTCGTCACCCTGATCCTGACGCTGCGTCTCGCTCTCAGTGCCGCCGAACGGCACGGCGGCATGGCAACGGATGCGGACCTTCTCTTTCTTGGCCAGCCCTTTGAAGCCGAACGTCCCGACATTTGCAGAGAGAGCTCCAGACAGGTCGTCGATGAGGCCGATGCCACCCACCTTGGATTTGCGCAGCCAGAAATGCTCGTCGAGCACCGCTTCGAGACAACCCTCGACGCAGGCGCGCTGATATTTGGCCGTCGCGTCGTCTCCCGGCAGTACCGACCAAAAGACCGGACGATCAAGATAGGTGCGTAGCTTGGTCCAGCAGAACCGCGCCAATTTACGATAATGCTGACCTTTATAGTCGAAGAGCTCCGGGAGATGGCGATAGAGCGCGCGGCCGGCGACAACACCCGGTGCGCCGAGCGCCATGTCGACCAGCGCGTCGAGCTCCCACTTGCTGATCCAGCTAATCGGCTCCGCCTGTTGACGCTGTTCGAGGAGGGATTGGAGAGCCGCGTCCTTCGGCGCCACCCCTCCCCACTCCTTTTGGATCGCTGCAAACTCGCGAACGTGCGGCTGCAGCTGCGCAGCTTCGATCGTTGCGAGCACCGCCCAAGCTGGCTTGCGACGGCGACCATCACGCTTGTTCGGCGCCTCGGGCGCAATGGATACCGGCAGTGCCCGAATGATCTGCTGCCTTGCCCGAGCACGAACTTGCTTGATCGAGGCGCCGTCGCGGACGTCGAGTGGATCGACGGCGCGGATCAGGAACGGGCTCGGGTGGAAGAGCGCGAAGGTCGGCCCCTGATTGGGCTTAGGGTTGAGGTGGCGCTTTTTCCAAGCGTTCGCATAGGGCAGAGAGCTTCTCCCTACGAACTTGCGCTCGACCTCCAGGCTGACCAGCGCCGCGACGCTTTGCGGCGTTGCCCTAAATCGGCTGAAGATCATCATCTTCTGGGGCCGCCCCACCTTTGCCCAAGGGCCTGCAGGATCCCACCAAGTCAGTGACGGCAGCATCCAAGGTAAAGCGAGCGCATCGGTTGGCAAGATATCGCCAAGCGCCCGGAGCTTGGCACTCCCCCAGGCATCTTTCGGTGGCTTGGACCAGGTCGTGACGCCAAGACGCGGGACGCTGCGCGTCGCCGGGAATTCCACACCACGTGTAATTTGATAGCGGTCGCCGAGGGCCTGTGCAGGCAAAGGGACCGACAGCCAATAGGCAATCGTGGCGGTCTTCAGGTTCTTAGGCACTGCAGCGGTGAAGTGGCGAAAGACGTCTAGGTCGTGCGGTTCGATCCGCACGGGCTTGGGCGGTGGTTCGCTGCTTTCTCGAGCGGCGGGACGTTCCGTCCGAGACATGAGCGGCGTCAGCAGTGTCTCTAGCCGATGCTTGATCGTCTCAGCCTCGCCGATCGCCGCCCCACGGCTCTCGACCGGCAGGCGGCCGATCGCGTGCAGCAGATCTCCGAATCGGCGGAATTGCGTCTCAGCCTCGGAGCGAACATCAGCACCGCCCAGAAACGCGATGAGATCGAACAGCTCGACGTGCGGCGCCCCACCCGCGCCGGTCTCCCAACGCTCCGCATAAAAGCGGTACGGCGTGGCCGAGAGCAACAGGATTGGCGGCGGCGAGGAGCCGCCCTTGCCTTCGAGCATCTGGCGCGCGAGTGGATTGTCCGCGCGCGCATCGAGCAGCTCGCGGTAGCACTGGAACTCATCGAGGATCACAAGATCCGGCCTCGCGGAGTCGAGCGCCGCTTGCGCCAGAGCCTTGCGCATTAGACCGATCGTGTGGCCGTCCGAGATCATCTCGTCATTGGCTGCTTGCGAGATGGTCTTGCGCGCAGCCCTGCCAAATTCTCCTCTGAGCGCCCTGCCATAGGCGGTCTTAAAGGCAACTGAGGCGTATTCGAACTTCCGTTGGGCTTCGGCGAGAGCCCAGCCCCAGCCAGTCGTCGCGCCGTGCTCAATGAATTTGTCCGGAAACGTGCTTGTCAGCCCAGGATAGATCTCATCGAGCAACAGTTTTATAAAGGCACGTTCGACAGCTTTGCCGCCGTAGAGGCGCTTCTTGCTGGAGAAGGATGTGTGGGGCGTGAACGCATAGAGCCGCAGGCTGCCGGTACGTTTCTCCTCGATAGGGATGAGACCGACGCGATCAATCTTCGAGAGCGCCTCGCCGGCGGCATCCTCGTCCAGGAAACGCAGCAGTTCGACCTTGTTCTGGTCAGCGACCTTGTGACCGCTCGATATGTAATAGACCGTGAACTTGCGGGCCTTGTGCGCGAGCGCCGCGAGCGTGTCGCGAGCGACGACGGTCTTGCCGAGGCCAACCTCGTCAGCAACGAGGAACCGGCGAAGCGGATTTCCGCCGGCAAGAGCTTTTGTAGCCGCTGCGACCGTCGCTTGCTGGAACGGCTTGGACCGGGCACTCATAAGGCGAGTTGCATGCGGGCGATCGCCCATATGTGCGCGAGCTCGTTCAAATCTTTCTTCTCCGCAGTGGTGAGGTTCTCGTCATGGGCAAGCAGCGCTTCGACATAGGGCGCGAAGTGTTTATCAACCCTTGTGAACACCCTCTCATCGCGAGCCCAAGCGGTGAGAATGTCTTCGAGCGTCAAACGGCTATAGCTCAGAGCCTTGCGCCCATTGGCCGGCCCTTCCATTTCTTCGTCCCAGGCAACGTCGCCGATCGGAATGGTTTCTCCGCCCAGCATCGCCCGCATCCAGTCGTGGAAAGCACGCAGCCCCATGTGACTGGAGAGAGCGGCGAGGTCGCGCTTTTCATCGAGCGGGGGATCGACCGTCACGCGCTGCATCCACCGCGCTGATTCCCCGGCTGAGGATATGCGGACCTGGATGAACGCGGATTGGATCGACAGCGGAATAGTTCCGAGATCGAGCCGGACACCGCCCTTGGGCCATTCGAGAAGATCGCCATTGGCATGCCCGGCGGACAGGCGGTGGCTCGCATCCGTGAGTTGTGGCTCTGCCCTCGCATCGAGGACGAAGCGATCGCCATCACGGCGGAGGATCGGATCCCACGATGCCATGAGCTCCTTGCGTGATTCTTCTAGCGCATCGGCCTGGCTGGTGTCTGCGGGATTGGTCTGCGCAAGTGCCTCGATCGTGACCGGGGTGGCCTTGCCAATCAGGAAATCGAGGCCGGCATTGAACGCGTCGCCCGCTTCGAGCTCGACCATCACTTCGGAATTCCTGCCAGCCCAAGCGCGGTCAGTGGCGTTGGCGCTGCCAATGCGGACGATTGTGGTGTCACCCTGATGAAAAGCGACGAGCTTGGCATGAAGCGCAAGAGGCTGCGGCTCGGCTTCGTCGTCCGACATCGAGGTCTTGGGTACCTCCGGAGCCTTCTCCTCAATGGTCTCATCTGGTGCCGCATAGGCGAGGACACGTGAAAAGGCCGCGAGCGACGATCCCGAACGGTTCGCAATCTCGACCAACGCAGGCATCGAGGAGACCAAGGTGCGCGCGCCGGTCGGGCCCCAGCGCCCCGCTGCTTTCAGAAACTTTGGCGAGAGAAACGGGCTAACGATCGTGATGCCATCGATAGTGCCCGCAGGAGGCTCGACGGCCAGAGCGACACCGTCTTCGAGACCGTTGAGAAGAGCCCGCAGTCGAAAGCCCGCCGGTGCCTCCCACCAGACAGAGTCCAGTTCCTCACTTATGGCCGAGGCATCCGCCCGACCGGCCGCTCTGGCAAGGCTAACGCCAAGATCACCAATGCCGTCGAGGCGCATTCGACCTTTTCCACGCTTTCCATATCCGTCGAGAAGCACGCCCACCTCAAGGTCCTGTGACCGGGTGAGGTTCCGGCTCCCGACCCATAGCTTCCAGCGGGTCGGCCCCTTCTGGCCTTCGTATGCCACGAGTGCGATCTTTGGATGCCAACTGCGGAAACGCTCGTCATGCGTCTGCTCAATCACGAATTGGTCGAGAATACCCGCGACCCTCGGTAGCGCGACCGACCGCACGATTCTCCCGCGCTGAACCATGATCCGCACACGGTGCCGCAACTGATCAACCGCTTCCGCGAAATCGATCGCCGCGCCAGAGCCCTTCTCGTTATTACGACCGATCAGCGCCAGCAGCATCGCTGCGATGGCCGAAAGGTCCACCGAATAGGTCGCGAACAGCGCCAGACGGACGGTCTCGCCGCGCTCTGGGCGAAGCTCGTCAAGATAGGGCTGTCCGTCCCATGCAGGCGGGCGCTCCATTAAGCGACGCCCTCCAAGTCCCGGAGAAGGCGTTTTACATTGCCCCAGCGGTAGTGAAGCGGATGCGCAAAGCCATGATTCTCGGCCTGCCACTCCATGCGCCGATCGACACCGAACTGGTTATTAGCGAGGCGCGACCGATCACCTTTTCGGCTGTACTCGGCCCTGCTATAGACATCGAGCAGGGAAGCTGGATTCTTCGTCCTCGAGCGGATCCAGGCGAGCGTCTCGCGAAGCACGGCTTCGACGGGCGCGGGGAGGTGGCCGACATCTTCGAGGAACTGAGCGAAATCGAGGGCCCCCGCCTGCGCCCCCCATTCATCAACGACGTCCCCGAGTCTCGCACGGTGCAGCTTCTCCTGGGGGCGCTTGTCTCGGGTTTCCTGCAAGGACTCAACAAGTGCGGCATAGACAGCCCGACCAATCGCCGAGAGCGCGGCTGCCTGTCCGGCGCGCTTCAGAAGAGCGGCGTCCTTACCCGCAAGGCTAAGGATCTCGTCGCCCCAGCAATGCACGGCATCGTCCAGCGGACGCCCCACGAGCTTGGCAAAAAGGGAGGGCTCGCTCGGGTCGCTCGGTGAACGGACAGAGCGAAGCTTGCGAGCCAAGAATTCCTGTTCTCGTGCCGAGAGCTCAAGCGTCAGCTTGCCGTCCCCGTCCCATCCCGCCGGTGCGTCGATCAAGCCCGTGATCGGCCATGCGACCGCATCGAAGGGCTTGCCGTCGTCATCGTGCATCGACCGCTTGCTTCCGCCCGCGAGCAGCCGCGCCATGTCGGGGCGGCTCCAGGGACGTCCGTCGGGGCGGGCGCCGATCAGTCCCCATTTCGTGAGCGCCGTCCAGTAGACATAGGCAGGCGGCTGGCTGATGGGGCGAGGATAGACCTCACCACCGATCACGCCGTCGGGTTCCCCTTCACTGCCTTTGAACTGAAGGCGGCCGGTCAGCCTATGTTCAAGATCAATGAACGCATGGGCGAAATCTTTGGGGGACGGCCGCTTCGCCCGCAAGCTCTGATATAGCCAGGGGATGAGGAGTGCGTATCGGAGTCGAGTATGCAGGACCGAGGTGCCCGGGAAGAAATGGTCTGCGTAACGTTGGTGGACAATTAGGAAGCCAACCTCATCGCGGACCCCGGAGCTAGCACCGAACATCATCTGCTCTGCCTGCCCAAGTGCCTGTCGCGAAAGGAACGTAAAGCCAAAAGATGACAAGAGACTGCTCCCTATGAACTCTGCGAATCGGATTGCTGTTCGATCCCAGGTAGGGCACCGGTCCTCCGGCTCGCAGTATTGCCCTCGCACGGCGGTACCATCAACCCTTTCACTACGCGTTGCGTGCCTGATCACGGTGACCCGGAAGTGGCGAAACACTTGGCAATCCAAGGCATCCCCGTGGAGGTGCAAGGAAGCTCGCATATCGCGACTATATCAGTGAGCTATAAATAGTTGACTAAATTATTTTTCGCCAAACTTATAGCTGATCGACGCACTCTCCGAACTGACAATTACGACCGAATGCGCCTTGGCGCTATTTGCGTCCGTCACCTCTAAATAATAAAGCTCGGGAGTCCTTAAAAGCAGTTTTCCTTTAATGACACTATCTGAAGCAGATTTACCAAACCCTAGCGGCTCAGTTAGCACAACAGGCATCCCCCCAACACGCATCTGAAACAGAGCATTACCTGCTAGCGCAGCCGCATAGGAGTGGAATATAACAGGAGTAACCAGTGCTATCCCCGAGAATGCCAACGGCACCCACCAGCGACTGATTTTTCCATCGATGCCATTGGAAATCCAAAAGAGCACGTAGCCGCCGATCAAAAAAGCGAAGAACGATGTTGCTACCAAAAGATCATAACTATCAGCGTAATACGCAACACTCAGTAGCCCGGCGACAGTCAAAAACGCTGCCACAGTTGACAAAGCGATCAAAAAACGAGGAGCTTTCGTCTTCCACAGCATAGCGCCCCCCATCAAACACACAGACAGGAGGATAAAATTAAACAGGACATTAAAACTAATAATCCGCATACCTCCCTGCTGGGAGCCAAAGATCTCGTAAGCAAAAAAACCATGCTGCCGCATATAGATGGACAGTAACAAACTAGGCAGCACTGATAATGTTATGGCGAGCATTGCAGCAGAGCCAAGATACTTAATGAGGCCCCGCTTATTTTCCACCACTACTTTGAGCAGTTCCTTTTTTGCATCCCCACCCCTTTCCCAAAACAGCACACCTAGCATCAACAGAACAAAAAACATTTCCACCACAAAAAACCTCCCTATCAGCGATCAAAATAATATGCATCTACCGACTGCTACACACAGCAGCATTCATAGAAGCAGGGGCGTATTCTTTTCGGCTGTTGCAGCAGAAACTTGAGCGTCGCAAAAACAAAAGCCCGCGATTAAGCAGGCTCTTGGGTATGACGAAAAGTACCCTCCCACTCGATTGTAAACAACAGATGAAAACCCATAAGTATCATTATCTTATGACACGAAATACTCTCAATACCATGAAATGCGCCATATCCTTTTATGTAGACGATAACTTTCGCTCTGCATCGGCAAGACTCCACCCCTCATCCTGCCCGAAAGCCTTGGCCAGCTGTCGCAATAGAATGGCCAGCTCGGCCGAGTCGCCGTTATGGCGCACTTCAATCAGCAGCTCGGCCGCATAATCCGTATCGGCGTGGAACTGCTCGGCCATTGCCTCGTCATGTGGTCGGCATTTCATCTGGTGCCATCCTCTTTTTGAGCGGGCGGTACAATGCTACGCGATACACGCTCAGGAGCGCCGCGACTTCGGTTGTCGCTTCCCTCTCCACTATCGGCGGCCGGATAGATTATAAGTTGAGTTATTGCATGGGCTTGACCACCCCGTTCTGGCTCGTTCGTCCTGTACCGCTGGTGTACCTGAAATCACCATGGTGCGTGGCCAGATTTGGACACAGTTTCTCAGCGGTCGGCTCGGATCTGCGTACCAACCCTTGACTGGCAGCGGCAGCCGAGCTGCCTTGGTCTCGGGTTAGCTCTCAGGTGTGAGTGCTGCCAAACGAGGTTTTAAGAGATCAAACCTCAATCAGTAGATCAATTACCGTATGAACCGGTGTGTAAATATCAACATCAGTTTCAGGAGCCTCAATAGTAACCACTAAGCTAAAACGCGCTTTCTTTCTCCAGCTCTCATCGGAAGTTTTGTATTTCCACCAACCACCAACAGGATAGACAGCAATATGCTTCATACTTGCAAGCTTAGCAGCGTCTCCAGTCCAGCAATCGGAGTGAATTGAGCCGCGCTTCCTGAGTTTTGGACCGAATTGCCAACCAGTATTATCTCCTTCAGGCCCATCATAATCTTCATCATCCTCATTGGTCAGGCCATTCACGAACAGTTTAAAATTCGCGAGGCTTTGTTCAGGTCGGATCACTTCGAAACGTAGCCCATGCGACTGATAGCTGTATCTGCTCCTGTAACCTTTCCTCCCAGGATTAGGTTCAATAAAGTACGAGAGCGTGACCTTTAGTCTGACTTGAGTATCTTGAAGGGATTGCAGAACCTCTTCCGGCCAAGGAAGTTCGTAAAGTACCATTTCATTGAGTTTGGCGTCTGAAGATGGTGTTTCTTTCCCCGGCGTTTTTATAAAAGGCTGAATTTCTTCTTGCGAAATAAGAGTTAAGAGATTGTCGGCGCTGTGTTGGGCTTTTGCTAAATTTACAACACCATGCCCCACAGTTCTCAGCATGATCTCTTTAGAGTTAGATAAGTTATGAGCTTGTTGGAGTGCTTCATACCTTTCAAGCATACGCTCGGTCCAGCCTGCAGAGTGAATCATCAAACCGCGGATCGTTTCTGGCCAGAAGTGCGGGTACTCCGCAGTAAGAATACCCGCATCTCGCGAGACTAAGCCGCTTGCTGCACTGGTGTCTTTAGTAGTTTCCAGGACTAATCCTGCAGAGCGTCCTGATGTAGTAAGAATAGAGACGCAGTCAGCATCTGTGAGCTCTGTCTCATTAGGCGATAGAAGCCGGTTTCCCCCTTCGGCGACCACCTCTGGTTTATAAGGCGCCTGTTTACGCCAGCTCCAGTTTATTGATGATCTAGATGATGGAGAAATATCACCCGGATGGGAGAATGGAGACCAGCCCTTAAAAGTCGGATCATCTACTTCTGTGAGAAACGTGCACGCGCCCACGGTCACCGCATTCCAAGATTGAGCAGGATCCTCAATTTCAGAGAGGTGAACTTGATCCCAATAGTCCATATCCGTTCTTAAATTGGTGTTGTTGCCAGCTGAAATTATGAATAATCGCTGTTTCTCATCCTGGTACCCAGAGGAGTAGTAGTCAATTTCTGCTGACCAAGAGGAAGGCAGTCCACTTGGGCCTGACGGTTGTGCAGTCACCGCCATAGAGTAGACTCTATTCCAATTTGGGCTTTGTATCTCAATCTTGTTGGCTGTATCAATTATTACAGCACCATACAATTCAGGATCATTGGCGCCGACTGGAGGGAAAATTCGAGCAGACTCAATATGGTATGGCGCTTCAAATACATTGTTTGAGAAAAGTAGTTCTTGTAGTTCTAACCCATATAGAGCCAGCCCTGCCTGTCGGGAGCCGTGGTCATTATAAGCATTACCTGGGGTGTCAAAATGGTCCCATCGAGCATCCCAGCACTCAGATTTTTCAGTGCTGCAATTTGATGATAAAAGAGGATTGTTGTAGTTGATGCCGGTATCAAGTATACAAATTGAGACTATGCTATCGTTATTGAAAGTAGTTCTGGCTAGTAAACTTTCTGATAGATCCTGCTGGTCTCTTGGGCCCAATGTTATGGAAATGTTTGGTGAGCACTGGGCTTTACGCAGTTCCGACAGATTCCCAATCAATTCCGGAGCTGTTTGGAGGTTGTTGGCTGATGTTCTTATTAAAAATACTGCAGACTTAAAGAAAGTTAAATACGAGTTGGATGCTTCTGCACCAATTCTTTCGGCAAGTTGATTGGCAAGTGGCAGTGGACTGCCTAGGCGATCGCTCCAATTCATCCATACTTCCCACCAAATTATCTCATCTGTATTAGTGGGATACGCCTCGGCTCTATCTGTCCAAAATGATCTTAAATTAGCTAGTTTTACTTCCTCAATGCTATCGATCAGTTTGCGGTTTTTTGGCGTTTTATTTCCTGTAGTAACATTCTCAAAGTCTTTGTCTGGGTTTAAGTATGCTTCTACTTTTTTTGAGAAGTCCAACCTCTTACTGTCTGGTACAAAGATGACTGCGATCTCTCGTTCGCCTTCCAGATGCCAGCTTTGGAGGTGATAACTTTTTTTCGTATCAAGACTATCAAGCTGTAGTTGGCACCTTGGGAAACTTCGAACTTCGAGGTATATGCCACTTTCTTCAGTTAATGGCTGAACGGCTGCTTTTCGTTGACTGCCTTCGGATATTGCATTGTTATACCCGGCGAAAATTCTACCACCATGAGCCCCGCGATCTTGTGTAGGTATCAATGGATTTCTACCGACACCCTTAGGCTTGAATTTTTCTTTCTTATTGAAGCCTGGTACTACAATGTGTGGCAATCCTTCGCGCATACGGGCTTTCCGGTCAGTTATGAATATGTTTGTAAGCTAGTGCGTCAGTCAATAGTTTTGTCGTAAGACCGGAATCATGATGAAGAACAGCCTCTTTAGCTGCGTCTTCACAGGCTCTAGTGATTTCAGCGGAACTTAGACCTGTTGCCTTACCGATTACCGACGGCCAGCGAATTCCGTTAAGGCTAAATTGACTCAGCCGATTTATTATTATTTTCTTTATGTTTTCTTTGTCAGGCTTTTCAAACGGTATTATATCGTCAAATCTTCTGTACAATGCTTTATCGAGAAGCTCAGGGTGGTTGGTTGCAGCGATAATAATGCTTTCTGATGTGTCCTGTTCAACGAATAGTAAAAAGGAGTTCAAAACTCTTCGTATTTCGCCGACGTCGTTTTGTGACCCGCGCTGCGTACCAATTGCATCAAACTCATCAAAAAAATAAATAGCTCTTGTTTGCTTTATATGATCAAAAACTAATCTGAGTTTTGAGGCTGTCTCGCCCATGTACCGAGTGATCAATGAATCTAAAACTATAGTATAAAGTGGAAGTTTTAGTTCAGCTGCGAGCACTGAGGCAGTTAGGGTCTTTCCTGTTCCAGGAGGACCAGTAAATAGCATTTTTCTTCTAGGGAGGAGTCCGAAATCGTGAAGCTTATCTTTTTGCCGCTGCTCAATGACGATCCTATCAATTCGACTTTGAGTTTCAGAAGACAATATTAACTCGGATAGTCGTGCAGATGGATGCGAAAGCTCAAGCAATCCATTCAACTCTTGAGATGAGCGATTAAGCTGAACTGTACTTTTTACTGTGGAAAGTTTAGGCTCAGGATTAGATGTTTGCGCTTTCTCGATGAGTCCTTTTATTTCCCCCGCAAGTTTCGTATGGCCCACGCGCGCCTCTTTCGCCGCAACCTGTAAGGCGATCGAGTAGAAGCGATGCTCGTCACGATCAATGTGACTTCTGAGTAACGCTTTAATCTGTTCGGCTGTTGCCATGATAAGTCCCGTATTACGCTAGCTAGACTTTTAATATGCTCAAGTTCACATTTCGCATGTGAAATTTAGAAGCATCTCCCTGTCACGTTAGACATCAGCATTAAGCTCACGATCCCCTCCTTAGGTGTCTGAGGCGCCGCCTGAGGCAGGCGTCCTCGTATGTTGGCAAATTATGACAGCTCTCTCACTTCAGCAACATGACTCAATGATGGGTGGTCCGCCGCGGATTGCGCACGACACCGCTGAAGCCCTTGATCCACTTGATCTCATCTCCAAGGGCCTAAAGCGCTTTGTTTCACTTATCTCCAACCCGAGACCAAGGCAGCTCCGCTGCCGAAACGTGTCGAGGGTTGGTGGCACAGTATTCCTGGATGAACCTTGGTGCAACGACTCCTGTTAGCTAGTGAGCTCGGGAGCGGTTCGCAGATTAGGGATGGGGCTACGAGTCCGTTGTATCGGCCGTGCCGACAGGACCGACGATGGCGAGAGATCGGGGCCTCTCGATTTTCCAATTTGAAACTGGCCGTAGTAGCTTGCGGTTTTGTTTACGCAGTGGCCCATTGCTGCCGAGACGTCGTCTTGACTGAGGTGCGCAGCGCGCTTGAGATCGCAACCGAAGTCATGACGAAGGCAGTTGGGGGTCAATCTAGGGCCGTACGGCCAGAGTTTTTGCCCATTGAGCACATGGCCAACCTCAAATGCGAAATTAAAAAAATCAATAACTACCTATGCTTACGATTGTAGGAACTCAGCCTAAATCGCTAGCGACATACTGCCAGATCAGAAGTAGCCTTTAAAAGGCACCAAAAAGGAAGTGCAAAAATTAGCCATCAAGGACCTTTTCATTTTCCTTCATATACCACCTTGCTCATAATCGCCCTCACCTCCCCTTGCAGCTCGCGAAATTCCACCATTAGGGCGTGCACATCTATCGCTCTTTCCCCCTGACCACGCTTTTCGAGAAGCATCAATTTCAATAAGCCCGCGACTCGCCCAAGGTCGCCATTGACCTTGGCAAGGTCTGTTACGGCCGCCAGATCCATCACAGACCGTATTGGGTAGTTCAATCCCACCGCACGCAAGTAGCCAGATCGAGACAAACCGCACTCTTTTGCGCGGATGGCAATCTGCGATTTTTCCTCATCATTAACCCAAACCTCAATCGGCTTACCACGTCGGCGAGCTTTTGTTTCTGCTGGTTGAGGGCTAATCATGGAGTCGCTCCTACTATGTCGATTTTGATTCAGTCGCGGCAGCGACGGTGAGCCTCGCAGAGCAAAATCCCGTCGAGCCGAAGGCGAGTAAGGCAAGGTGTTGGGAGGGGAAGGGCGAAGCCCGTACCCGTACAACACACATCTTGCCGTCTAGTGTTATGCAATTTTATGCGACTGTATCTGAATCGCCAATAACATTGTCAATGTTATATATAATCGCGTTGAATCGCATACAATCGCGTTAAATCGCGTTAATTCGCATAAAATCGCATTAGTCATTAACGCATCGCTACTTATGAATGATCGACACCAAAATAACTCCAGTCACACTCCCCCCCTCGCCGTCGGTTTTATCTTTGTAAACTCATCGTTCTGACCGAAATTTGGAGTCTATTTTTAGAAACCTTCTAGAACTCAGTCATAGAATGAAAGCCGAATTGACCACGGTCCTCAGCTTGATTGGCTATAGCCAGCTCACCGCCTTTCTTGCGGCGAAGGATGAACCCACATGACCTATCTGCGTTCGTATGTTTACCACCACGCGCCCTGATTGGGTGGCAACAGTACGCAGCCAGGCATGCATAGGTTTTGATAGCCATCCGAGTCGCGCACAGGTGCATATTTGCATCGCACATGACCATCAAATTTCATTGCTATTGACCTCGTATCTACATTCATGGAGAGCACAGCGTGTATCTGGATGACCAATGCATGCAACGGAGACGATCGGCAGAGCGCGTCCAAAAGCAGCTGGTTAAGGATGTCAGCGACCGCCCTCATTGCCCTACGTGGGATACTGAGATTGACCAGAAGCACACCGATATGATTCTCTAATATCCATCTATCCATAAAGCGTCGTCGCTAGCCCAGCAACTAATCTTGCTGGCCTTAAGACCATTAGGAAGAATAGAAATGTCAGATGCGCCCTCCGCACCTTCTCGACTCTCAGAGTTTAGAGAGAATTTGTACCACTTGGAACTTGAATACTGTAAGCACTACAAAAGAGACGACATTCAGGCAGATCGCGTACGAGCCGAGATTGGCTCATTGATGCTGAATAACTGTCCTAAGTGGAATGAATGGCTTCAAAGGGAAATTCCGTCAGTATTCGAAATATATGGATCGATAAACTTATCTAGCGAGACACTGCTCCGTTTAATAAACGTCGACGCGGGCAATCTAAGTGACATCACAGCCACCTCCTTTAGCGAAGCCATTAGCTATGTTGGTGCAGTTACTAAACTAGATCTTTCCAATGTGCAGGAGGTGCGACTGGATGCCTATGAATGCGATTACGTTGAAGGAGAATGTGTGGCATGCAATGCGAGTAGCCATCACATTTATTACTCACTTGAGAGCAGTCAGGTCAGCTCCGTAGACCTACTTATCCACGAATTAGGTCATGCTGCTGACTTCACTTTCGCTAGACACCAATCCGATGAAGATAAGGCACTGTATCGCCATCAAAGCTTAGCGGAAGCTGTAGCTTATTACTGTCAATACATTTACCTGATAGATCACGGGAACACCATTAAAAGAACAGGCGCACTTGGAGCATTCACATATACTTACTTAGCCTATCTGATTTGCCGTTATTGCTTGGAAAAGCATATTCCTCTTAATAAACTGAAACCTGTTGAAACAGTAAAAGACGAGCTATTCAGCTCCTTTATATCAGCTTACTCTGTAACGCATGGTTTTGAATCCGCAAACATCTTTATCACAGAAAAAATACGTGAAATTCAAATGAGATTCCCAAGTGTAGGTAATTTGATATTTGAGGAACTTAGTCCTCGACTCGGAATTCCGCTGGGTCTGGCGTTACTTGCTATCGAGGACCTGGACCTTGCACGCATCTCGAGCATGAATTCTTTGGACGTTGAACTCAAGCAGTTGCTTGAAAAAATTGACCATCGCCTAACAAACAAACTTTCCGACATGAACACACTCATCACCAATTTCATCGACAAAGTGCGTTAATCAATGCGAGCTGATTTTTTGACTAAAATTCAAGTTTGAGTTGAGCTGAGCCTAGTTAAAGAAAGAAAATACATGCCAGTTTAACTATAAAAAACAGCAACACTCAGGCGGGGGACCGAAATGACTACAACGTGACTTCAGATTCTCATGCGAGCATCGCGCAGCCGGTATATATGTGACTAGTAAAAAGTCAGGCTAGCGATTAAACAACTCTAGCAACCTAATAACCAATCAAACAAAACATAGAAAACATAGAAAACATAGAAAACAACCAAACTAAACAATTAATTACACCAACAATCCAGTATAGTTTGCTGATTTTTTCGCAATAGCCTATAATGATACCTTGCAGGTCTACAATAAAGGAACAAAGTATGAGTACTGATACAAATGACGAGTTTGAAGAAGGCAATACGGCACCAACTCGTAGCGTACCGCCGTCGTTTGCAAATGCCTTTGGCATTTCTCAGGCAAACAACGAAGTTGTGATTATCGATTTTGTTGATGCAGATACTACCTCCGATAGAATTTTCAGCTCGGTAGCTTTGACTAAATCAATGGCACGTAATTTTGCTCAAAGGCTAGCATTAGTCATTGAGCGGATGGACTCTAAAAATGACGATGAAGAAACCGACCAGTAAAAGCCTATATCATCGACCATCAGGCTTTTATATTAGTAGTAATGATCAACCGGATATCATTGTTAAGGATAATTCCGGAACACCAAAGTATTACATTGATTTAAAAAGAAGCACAAATAAATACTTTAGTAAAAGCGATAATAAAGATCAATCCTCATCGCTCTTTCATGAGAAAAAATCATTTTCCATCGAATGGCTTGCATTCGTGGAAAGAATTGAGTTCGATGAGCATGATCCAAAATGGAATTTTACTGACTTTATAGAGAGCACTTGCAGAAACCTAAAACATAACCCATACGCGGATTTTCTTTCAAACATAGCAGATGCAACTTCAAAGTACCTCCAAGATTACGATGAAAAAAACCTCCCAATGGCTACACCATCAAAGAGCTCATTCATATTCTTTCTTAGATATGTACCGTACTTCAAAAATTTTCAATCAACTGTTTATATCGAAAGCAAAAATGGTCGATTTGGAATAACAATTGAAAATGGAACGAGCCTGCTTGATCTTCAGGTAAAAGACAACTCAGACCTCATTTTCTCGTACGTAAAACCCGGCAACAATGGACTTTTCCCTTCCATCAGTGGTGAGGCGGTTATAGATGACACTAGCGATTCTTTTAATATAGAAAAAATATTAAGGATGATATATGAGTAATAGTGTACAAGCCGTTACCACCACGGTAACGATCCCCGACTTTCTATTCCGCTTTATACGTCCAATGTGGCTAGAAACGCCAGGAATGTGGTTTGATCTTCGGGATGGAGATCCACCAGAGCCATCAGTTTCTTTATATATTGGCAGTGGTGCAACCCAATTAATTCGTGTATGCGACGCCGTTGCTCATGGCTCCAAAAGATTCCAATTGAAAGCAAATGGTCAAGCAGCGGAGCTAGATACAAACCGTGTATTGAAAATAGTTAATTCGAGAAAGAAAATTCTGGATTTCGTGGACGCTCGCCATCCCCATTATGGTCTTGTATATCTCACTCAAGATGAAAGAGAAATTTTGAAAGCGAAATCCATACTCACGGTCATGGCAAAAGAAGGGCTCACCCACTACACACACTGCCAGTCCTATATTCAGCAGAAAAAAAAGCCTTAGAAACATCGAGATAAACTTCACTCGCTGCGTCCACATCGCGCAGCAATGTCTCTCGCAGTTGGAAGACTGCTTCACCAACATCCTGACGCTCGCTTTGCCACCACCTCGGTCTCGTCATCGGCACTTCAGCTAGATAGCTGGACGATCCCGCCTGGTCCTCAGCCAAGACAGTTGGCGTGAACGGCAAGGTCATATCAACAACTGCTGCTGAATCCGCGCAGGATCGAATGCCAGCAACGGGTCGTTCTCCGCCAGTCATGGCCACACGACTGACTGATCAAATCGGTTTCAAATGACTAGTTATCGAATGCAAATGGGTGGGCGAGTCTTTGCTATTGCCCAGGAAGCTTAGAAGAGAGATGCTCGGCAATCGCTGATCCTTGGCCAGCCCCATATACGACCCTGCCTGAGTGCGGGGTTCTGTCTATAAGCCGGCATTTTTCAGCTTGGAGTAACCCGCAGTGATCATTATTCTGTAGTCGACTTTGGGAGCGGATCTTAGAGTTTTAATTAAGCTTTAAAGATTTAGGGATAAAAACAGCTTAATTCTCTATTATTTTCAATTACTTACAGACCAACACAATCCCTAATAGACGGGTTTTTCCCCCTAATAGACGGAATCCAGCCCCTCATAGACGGGGATTATCCCCTAATAGACGGATTATCGGCCTCTCATAGACGCAAGTGAGCCGATCTAAGCTTTTTGTCCGGAAACTGTCCGTCTAACAAATGAAAAAGGCCCGGAATCCGGACCTCATGGGTACGACCTTACCGTCTATTAGGGATCGGGAGGAACTGGGAGTGCGTTTCGATGCGTCATGACGAGCTGTGGGCCGCTCTTGCCATATTCTTTCCGAAGGTAATACTCCGGCAGGTCATTCGTAGCAATGATCTTTTGCAGGTTCTCGGTGAACTTCTTAAGCGTCCCGGTTGAACCACTGCGTTCGTAGATTGTGGCAAAGCTCCATGTGGCCTCTGTGCAACCTGCAGCTTTACGCGCAAGCCGGTAGAGGTATCGGCCAATGCCCTGCTTTATCAAGAAATAGTCCGGGTGCACAGTTAGAACTCCTGGCCGCTTGCCATCGGCCACAGCTACCTCATGAAAAATCCAGTCCGGTACCTCGATCTCGACAGAGCTAATTCTCTTGGTGTCCGTGCGGGACAGGACGCGATAACGTGCAATCAGCCCCTCGGCTTCGGTTGTGCGTAACTTGCCTTTCTCACGCACTGTCTTGATAGTCGTACCTCGCAGTCGATCTAGCGCAGCCTCAACCTCTTCAACTTGACGGCTGCCGTCACCGCGATGGGCGAATTTGAGGATGTCACTAACGTGCGGCCGAAACACTCTTCCCGGCTTTTCTCCCTTTCCTTTTCGATAGCGGTTCATAGCTTCGGTTAGATGGGACACCATCATCAGCACAATATCGTAGTCCCACACTGAGGCCATGCCATGCGCCCCTGCGGACACCTCCACGTATCCATCCGGCAAATCGTAGTGGATCACTTCACCGACCCGCTTATCCTTTTTTGACAGGCGATACACGGCCACGTCCATGATGCGGCGGCTGTCTCGGGTGCCTAAGTCGTACAATGCCGGGACAAAGAAATCAGACTGCTCGTCGCCTTTGGATGATTTGCGCAGTAAGGTCGCAGGGGGTATTTGAAGAGCTACCGGGCGACTTTCCTCGTCTGCTATGCGCGGCAAACCAGCGGTGGCGTGCTCATATATCTCAGCGGAATCTACTTCGGCTTCTATACGCTCCCTGCTCCGCCTCCTCAGATCCTCAAGGCGATCTAGCAGTCCGTTAGTACCACCAATTACCGCACCTATCGTCTGGGGAATTCTGCTCCTGCTAGTCATACGGACAGATCAACCCACACCGCATCAAGTCGAGCGCAGAAAGCTCAGTCTCAAATACCACCTGCATGCCTTTGGCCACGGCTCAACTCCCCATTCCCGGACGGAGCGCAGGGCCAGACTGTTTACAAGCATTAATCCACTGCTCGACTTCGCCCAAGTCCCATACAACTTTGCGGCTGCTAAGTGCAATCCGGCGCGGGAATTTCCCCTGCTTCTCAAAGTTGTAAATCGTGCGCTCGCACAATGGAATTATTGCTAGCAATTGCTTCTTGCTGATGAGGACTGTGTTCATTTTTTTCGATTCCTTTTCCACACCAAACACCTCGACTCGTCACCTTTCGAGGTTCGATTATTGCCCCCAAATACCAGTACTTTCCAGCATTAAAATTTAGTTTTTATCATTAAAATCAATACCTTACTGTCCGGCAAAACGTCTAATATCCGGACAGAAATACACACACAACCTTTTGTATTTATAGGTTTTTTATCCAGGCATTTTTTGAACAACAACTTGTCCGATAAACGATGGTTTTGCGGACAGAAAAAAGCCCACCGAAGTGGGCATTACACTAAAAAATAAGATTGATTACGCCACACTCAGCACTCACGCGCCTCAACAATCGGTCTTTTTGGCGTGCTTTTTTAGGGTCCATTCGTCAATCATATCCGCCCAATCTTGTAGCATCGCCATACGCTGCTCGCGGTACTCAGCCTTGTTGTACACGGCCCTAACACCCTTCTGCTCGTGAGCGAGGCACTTCTCAATCCAATCACTGTTGTAGCCAGCCTCGTGTAGCAGAGTGCTTGCTGTCCGCCTCAGATCATGTGGTCCGAACTTGCTCAGCGGCTTTTCTTCTTTCTGCGCAAGTCGATAAGTGAGAGTCAGCACTTGATTGATCGTGGCTGCACTCATGGGCAAATCTGAGTCGTAGCGTGAGGGCAACACGTAGTCCGATCCGCCAGCAAAGGTCTTCAGCGCAATGAAGATGTCCAGCGCCTGCCTAGACAAGAACACCAAATGGGGGTTTCGCCGCTTCATCCGCTCTTTGGGAATGGTCCATAAGGCTTCGCTGAAATTGATCTCGCTCCAGGTCGCGTTGGTCAACTCACTTTTCCGCACCAAAGTGAGCAACAACAGCTTCGCCGCGGCTCGCACCGATGATGCAGTTCCTATGCGATCCATGTACTGATACATCAAGGCGATTTCGTCAGGGGTCAAAGCCCGGTCGCGTGGCTCGAACCTGGCAATGCTTGCAGGACGCACCAGATCGGCCGGGTTCTCAACTTTCTGGCCACGCTCAATAGCCCAGCGGAAGACCTGTAGCATAATCTCACGGGAATGCACCGCCGTAGCTGGGGCGCCTCGCTCTACGATTGCCTCGGTAAGCGTACGCAGATCCTCATGGGTGATCTCTATTAGTTTCTGATTGCCGAATTTCGGCTTGAGCTCACGCTCGTAAACCGAGCGGCGCATGTCACGAGTTGAATCGGCCATCTGATACGCGCGTAACCATTTCTCGGCCCACGCATCAAACGTCTCCGCGCCCTTGATACGAGCCTTGTCGGGGGCTTTCTCCTTGGCAGGTGACTTGCCAGCCGAAACTAGTTTCTTGGCCTCGCCCAAGCGCTCCCGTGCTTCCGCGAGCGTTATACCACCTACCCCGTAGCGACCGAACGTGACGGTCTCCTGCCGGCCGTTGATAGAGTAGTTGTAGCGAAACGAGATTGATCCTGCAGCCGTGACAGCCACATAGAGTCCATCGCGGTCGTTAACTTTGTAGAGTTTTTCTTTCGGTTTGAGATTACGCAGCTTGGTATCGGTCAGCATGGCGCTCGCGGATTCCGTTCAAAAAATACCATGCTCAGAAAACACCCAAAGACCGCAAGGAAACCTAATGAAACCGGGCGGATGATGAGTTTTGATACCATGCTGCCCCCTACAGAGACGACATGGTATCGAACACCGAGCATGGCATTGGGCTCAGTCGATGCCCCGTACCATGCCACACAAACACGGTGCTTGGCGATGCACAGAGCTGCCAGAATTTGCTAGACCCAAAAAGCCGAAAGCCCGCAATTACGCGGGCTTCAGGGTGTTTCTTGCTAGTCGGTGCCGGTCAGTGCCAGACGCCCGATCATTCCCACTCAATCGTCGCTGGCGGCTTGCTCGATACGTCGTAAGTGACGCGCGAGATGCCTTCGATTTCATTGATGATGCGGCCGGAGACGGTTTCCAGCAGTTCGTAAGGCAGGTGTGCCCAACGCGCGGTCATGAAGTCGATGGTTTCTACGGCACGCAGGGCCACGACCCAGGCGTAACGACGGCCATCGCCGACCACGCCGACCGATTTCACTGGCTGAAACACCACGAAGGCCTGG
>Ga0308159_1001261_pt1 | contig 39130 bp, 36 predicted proteins | sample PhyCR1_FD_201040 | JGI IMG/M metagenome (GOLD analysis project Ga0308159, IMG submission 201040) | Phyllosphere microbial communities from UC Gill Tract Community Farm, Albany, California, United States - DLSLC.R1 | ecosystem: Host-associated > Plants > Phyllosphere > Unclassified | place: USA... | reverse complement strand
GGCCGGCTCCCTGGGCCCGGACGGCACCCGCGTCAACTGCGTATCGGCCGGTCCGATCCGTACCCTGGCAGCCTCGGGCATCAAGAACTTCCGCAAGATGCTGGCCGCCAACGAAGCGCAAACCCCACTGCGCCGCAACGTCACCATCGAAGAAGTCGGCAACGCCGGCGCCTTCCTGTGCTCCGACCTGGCGTCGGGCATCAGCGGTGAAATCATGTACGTGGACGGAGGCTTCAACACCACCGCCATGGGCAACATCGAAGAGTAATCTTCGCTGGCATAAAAAACCCGTCGAATGACGGGTTTTTTTATGCCTTGGCGAAAGTCCCCACCCATACACATGTACCACCTGCCCCGCCCGCCATCGCTCGACAATCGCGCCTTGATGCCTGTCAGCCGCCATGGAGAGCGCAAATGAACGACACCGTGCAAGCCGCGTCACCGCAACAGACCTTTCTTCAAAATCTGATCGATGAGTTGACGGCCGTCCCTGTCGTCAAGCCCGGGGAACCGCAACGCACACTGGAAATTCCGCGCGCTTGCCTGCTGCGCGAATGGATGGAGCTGTACTGGGCCGCCCTGGAGCAGCCCGAATTTCTTGACTGGGCCAGTCGCTTCCACATTGATCTGGATACGTTGCGGATCAAAGGCGCGACGCTGGAGGCGCAAACCCAGGCGAACGGCGCCGTTAAGCTGCGCACGTTCACGCTGGACGATGATTCGGGCTGGTGGCAGATCGCACCGCTGCTGGTGTGGATCGCCCAGCGTATCGATCCGGGCGAATGGGGCCTGCCGTACATCGGCGGCAAATCGGCCAATCCGCTGTACCGCTTTCCGCGTCAGGTCGTGCTGGCGTTTTACGGTTATCCCGAGCCGCAAAACCTCGCCCAGGCGAAAGTGATGGTCGCTGAACTGAAAGCCGGCGGCTTCGCGGCGATTGACGAAAACGGCCACACCACGTCGGCCGTAGTCAAGGAACGCGCTGCGCAACTGGAGGATTTCCAGGCCATTGCCTGCACCCTCGAAACAGTCTTGCAGACCCTCGAGCCGTTTGAACAACGCGGCCTCGAGGACACACCCGTGTCACTGACTTCTTCGTCAGTTTCAGCCAGTCGTGGCGGTCCGCGTTTCAAGCTTGGCCCGCTGCTGGAACGCTACGCCTTGCCCATCCCGGAGGATGCCGAACAAGCCAAAACGCTGGCGCAACGCTTGCGCGACCATCGCTGGCCGGCGTTGCCGTATGTCAGCGATTACGTGCAGACCGGCAACTCGATCATTAGCTACCGGCATGGCTTTGCCGATATCGAAGACGGGCGTTATATCCTGCGCCGACTGCAAGCGCTGAGCTGGAACAAGTCGCCTGCGGCGAAACTCGACCTGGAAGAGTTCAGCGTGCCCGATCCCGACTCGGCGCTGACGGGATGGATGGAGTTGGGCCAAAGTGGCCTGAAGATCTTCGCTTCGCACCCGGCCTTTCAGGCCATTTTGTCGAAGCACAAGCTACCTGCCGATAGCGCGCTGCTGGTGACAGAGTCCGGTCACGTCGGCACGGCCAGCGAACAGGGCTGGATCAGCCTGACTGCAGAGGTGGAAAAACACGCCGACCTGAAAGTCTATCGCGATCGCCTCAAGGCCAAGGCACGCAAGGCCGGCGGTGCCTTTCGCACCAGCGGCAAGGTGACGCTGGGGCAAATGCTGCGCTTTTATGAACTGCCTTTGCCGAAAACCGTCGAGCAGGCCCTCACGTTTGTCAAATGGGACAAGATCAACCTGCACATGCGTCCCGGCTACATGAATCACTGGTATCTGCTCGGTCGCCCCGGCAAACAGACCGAGCGCTTCACCACTGAGCAGCGCCAGAAGATCATCGACACGACTCAGGCGTTCCTGCCAAAGGACGCAGCGCCACTGATTGATTACCTCAGCGAAGGCGTCGATACCGATCTGCCTGCAACGAGCCTGAACACCAACGCCGATTACCTGATCAGCCGCATCCTGATCAGCGAACGGGCGCGCTTGCTGGGCAATCAATTACTGAAAAAGCTCGCCCCCGCGGCCCAACCCAAGGATCTGCTGGCCACCAATCGCGACCGTTTGTTGCTTGCTGCGCTGATCCTCAGTCTCGACCCGACGGCGGGCGAGCAATCGGACCGGATCATCGGGCAAGCACTCAATGACGGCTTTTACTGGGGCGAACCGTACACTGAGGTCCGGCGTTTCATCGATCAACAATTCGACCTGGCGCAGGTGAAGAACAAGACCCTGGCGACGCATCTGCTTCTGTCCGGCAACGCTCCGGAGTTTTTGATCCGTGATATCCCGGTCTCACTGCATTACATGAGCGATTTGCGCTGGGTCCGGCTCAAGCAGATCGTGCTGTACATCGAAGACCGCAGGCCCGGTGTGACGCGCCTGATGACCTACGCGCAATTGACGAATCTGACCCATGGACCCGTCCCGGCGGATTACTATCAATTCCTGCGCAGTGATGCCTGCGCTTCTGTCGTTCTGGACTGGGCCGTCGCCCGGGGAGTGGTTCAGCGTGATCAGGAAAATCCGCTCAATCAACCCGCCACGCTCAAACGTGCCGGGCGCCTTTTTCGCGACCATCAGCGCAGGATGCGTGCGTTCTACCACCGGGCGTTCCTGGCAAAATGTCCTGTACCGATAACGGTGGCGCTGAACGACCTGCGCAAGGTCTTCAGTGATAACCCGCATCTGGCCGAACCTGCGCTGTCCAGCCCCGCGTCCGGGGCAAATCTTTATTCGCTGAGCGAACTGCATGTGGCGGGCAAGTTGTCCGGCGATCTGCAGGGCTGGAAATCGAGCACCGAGCAGCTTCAGTTGAGCACATTGAAAGCCTCGTTTGCCCGGCTCAACACGGTATCGCGCTCGTTCCGCTCCGCACTGAGCGCACGCCTGCAGCAGATGAAGGACGCCCATATCGCCTTCATCAAAGATGCATTTTGCCGATTGCCGCTGGCGCAACGACAGGACATCGAAGACAACACCCTGCAATTGTTTGCCTTGCAGTTGCCCACCCCGACAGGTCCCGCCGAGGCTGCAAACACCAACGCCGAGGCGGCGCCGTTTGCCATCATCGCGCTGCTGCGCGGTTCGACGCCGAGGGTGTACGAGATTTTTACCCGCCGGTCGGCGGTTGTATTGCGTCGCGATATTGATGTCGCGCTGCTCAAGCCCTCTGCGGCGAACGACAAGGCCAAATCGCTGCCCTTCGACGCCGAGGCGTATCGACACGGGACTCTGCCCATCGCCAACGCCACATGCGATGCGCTGATCACCAGCCTCGACATTGAAGGCGCGCCGCTGGCGGCACAAGCGTACAGCGACGTTCCCGATACGTTTTCTTCCAACAAGGTCAACGCCATCGCCCGTACGGCTGTGCGGCATTTGTTTGAGGCGTATGAAAGCAAAGCGCTGCAAGAAGCACTGACCGCCCCTGCGCTCGAAGAGATAAACACCAATCAGGAGAAATGGTTGAATTTTTACGCGACGCTGAGCCCGCCGAAAACCTGAAGCCTGTTGGTTGGAGAACGCGGAGGGTCAGTCAATGAAGTAGTGACCGGACGGACGCCATCGCGAGCAGGCTCGCTCCCACAGGGTATAGCGGTGGGAATGGTGTTGTGTACACCCGCTCACCACTGTGAGAGTCAGCCTGCTGGCGACGGGGTTTTGCTTAGCAGCGCTTCAAGGCTTGCTTGTGTGCGTACATCGCGCCGTCCGCGTCGGCCAGCAAGCGGTCGACGCTGTCGTGGCGCTTGGAGTCGTATTCGATCTGGCCGACGCTGAAGCGAATGGCATAACCGCGGTGCAGCGTGGCGTTGCGTTCTTCGAGGATTTCTTTCATGCGCGCCATGATCGCCGTGGTTTCGACATGGCTGGAGCCGGTCAGCAGCGCGACGAATTCATCGCCGCCCAGGCGCCCGACCACATCGCTCTCGCGAAAGGCAATACGCAGCACGTCGGCAAAGGTTTTCAGCGCACCGTCGCCCTCGGCATGTCCATAGAGGTCGTTGATCTGCTTGAAGTCGTTGAGGTCGAAAAACAGCAAGGTCGCCGGCCGGTTCAGCCGCGAACAGGCATCGAGTGCATGCTGGGCCAACTGTTTGAAGCCGCGCCGGTTGGACAGCAACGTCAGCTCGTCCATGCTCGCCATCTGCACCGCGGTGAGTTCCTGCTCGGCCATTTCCGCCAGATCGCGCAGCAGTGCGCGCTCTTCATCGTCGAGTTCACGGGGCTTGGTGTCGATCAGGCACAGCGTGCCCATTTTGTTACCGTGGGGAACGGTCAGCGGGTATCCGGCATAGAAGCGAATGTTCGGCGCGCCGGTCACCAGCGGGTTGTCATGAAAGCGCACGTCTTCGCGGGCGTCCGGCACCAGCAGCAACTCGTTCTGCAAGATCGCGTGCCCACAGAACGAGACGTCTCGCGGCGTTTCGGTGGCGTCGAGGCCGACGCAGGATTTGAACCACTGGCGGTCCTTGTCCACCAGCGTGACCAACGCAATCGGCACGTTGAACAAGCGCTTGGCCAGCCGCGTCAGGCGATCGAAGCGTTCTTCGGGGGCCGTATCGAGCAGATTGAGATTTTCCAGCGCTTGCATTCGCGCCGCTTCATTCTCGGGTTTTCCGGGCACCAGCATCACACACTCCACAGGCTGTAATGCTCTTGAGCTTAGCCCTGAATTGAGAAGGGCTCACATCATAATTCCGCCACCGGGCAAGGCCCACCCGCATCGGCCCACAGTTTGAACTGCTCGACAAAAATATCGTGGGGCACTGGCACCGGCGCGCGCCCTGCTCCCGGGTTCCAGCCCCAGAGCACCAGTTTGTCTTCGCTGACGTGCTTGATCAGTGCGGCAAAATCGCGATCGCCGTTGCTCGCACGGTCCTTGATCATGGCGCACAGTTTGTCCGCAGGCAGGCCGATCCAGGCCATCTTGTGCGCCGCCGGTGGCAGGCTCCAGTGCGGTGCACCGGGTGGCGCATGCGGGCCATAACTGGCCGGCGGGTTGTTTTCGGCGTGGCAGGTGGCGCAGGGCAAACCGGCAGCGCCCTTGCCGTCCATGCCGCGCACCACGTTCATGGCGTGGGGAATGCCGGCGTCGAACTGCAAGGGCGCATCACCGGGGATGTGGCAATTCTGGCAACGCGGGCTCTGAAAGACCTTTTGCACCGTGCCGAAAGCCTGCAGCGCTGGCTGATCATCAGCGAACAGATCCGAGGCGTAACCGCCCAACCCCAACAGCACCACGGTGCCCAACAGCAGATGTCGTTTCATTTCACACTCCCGACAGTTGCAGCGGCAATTCACGCAGTCGCTGCCCGGTCAAAGCGAACACCGCGTTGGCCACCGCCGGCGCGGTCGGCGGCACCCCGGGCTCGCCGATGCCACCGGGTTTTTCGCTGCTGGGCACGATATGCACCTCCACGACCGGCATTTCGTTGAGCCGCAGGACCTGATAATCGTGATAGTTGGACTGCACCACCCCGCCATTCCTGAGCGTCAGCTTGCTATGCAGCGCCATGCCCAGGCCGAAGGTGATGCACGACTCCATCTGCGCGACGATGCTCTGCGGGTTCACCGCAATGCCGCAATCCACCGCGCAGACCACGCGATGTACGCGAATCGCCAGATTGTCCTGCGACACCTCGGCGACTTGCGCCACGTAACTGCCGAATGATTCGTGCACCGCCACGCCGAGGGCGTGCCCGTCGGGCAGCGGCGCTTTCCAGTTGGCCTTTTCCACCGCCAGATTCAACACACCGAGGTGGCGCGGGTGATTTTTCAGCAGGGTACGCCGGTATTCCACCGGGTCCTGGCCAGCCGCCGTGGCGAGTTCATCGACCAGCGACTCCATGACAAAACCGCTGTGAGTGTGCCCCACCGAGCGCAGCCACAACACATTGATGCCGGTCTGCGGTGAATGCAGATCGACTTGATGATGGGCCAGATCCTTGATGTAGGGGCTGTCGGCGACGCCCTCGACCGAAGTCGCGTCGATGCCGTCCTTGACCATGGTTTTTTCCAGCAGCGTACCGGCCATGATCGACTGCCCCACCAGCACATGCTCCCAGCTTGACGGCAGGCCATCCGCGCCCAGACCGACCCGCGCCTGATGCAGGAACATCGATCGATAGTAGCCGCCGCGAATGTCATCCTCACGGGCCCACACGGTTTTTACCGGCATCCCCGCCGCCTTCGCCACCTGCACCGCTTCGGCGACGAAGTCCGAGGTCGGGTTGGCCCGGCGCCCGAAACCGCCACCCAGAAACTCGGTGTGAATCTCGACCTGCTCCGGTTTCAGCCCGGTGATCTTGCCAGCGACCATCTGGTCGAGAGTCTGAAACTGCGTGCCGGTCCAGATTTCGCATTTGCCGGCGCTGATCTTGACCGTGCAATTGAGCGGTTCCATCGGCGCATGAGCGAGGTACGGCACGCTGTACTCAACCTCGATTTTCTTCGCCGCTTTGCCGAAGCTGCCTTGTGCATCCCCCGCTTTGCCGGCCGAAGTACCCGGCGTCGCCGCCAGTTTGCGGAAGCTGTCGAGCAGCGATTTACTGCTCATGTCGGCGTGCGGCCCCAGGTCCCAATTGACCTTCAGCGCATCGCGGCCGAGCTTTGCCGCCCAGTAATGATCAGCGATCACCGCGACGCCGCTGGGCACCTGCAGCACTTTGTGCACGCCGGGGATGGCCAGCGCTGCGGCGCCCTCAAAGGATTTGACCGTGGCGCCGAATGCCGGCGCGCGAGCAACCATCGCGGTCATCAGGCCTTCGAACTGCACGTCCATGCCGAATTTGGCGCGGCCGGTGATTTTTTCGGGGGTGTCGAGACGCCTCGTCGGTTTGCCGATGATCTTCCAGTCCCTGGCCTGCTTGAACGTGATCGTCTGCGGGTCCGGCACCGGCAGTTGCCCGGCCGCATCGGCCAGCTCGCCATAGGTCGCGCGTTGATCGCCAGCGATCACCACGCCCGATTCGGTGCGGATGGCTGAAGGCGCCACATCGAAGCGCTTTGCCGCCGCTTGCACCAACATCTGCCGCGCCGTCGCGCCGGCCAGTCGATAACGGTCGAACTCCATCCACGTCGTGGTCGAGCCACCGGTAATCTGCATGCCGCCAAACGCCGGCATGCCGTAATCCGCCGCCGATGCCGGCGAATGCTCGACGCGGATCTTCGACCAGTCGGCGTCCAGCTCTTCGGCAATCAACATGGTCAGGCCCGTCCAGATGCCCTGGCCCATTTCCGAATGGCCGAGCAGCACGGTGACGCTGTTGTCCGCAGCGATGCGCAAAAACGCATTGGGCGCGAAGACCTTGCCTTCGTTCTCCGCCGCCCGCGCGAACCGGTGCCCACCGGGCACGACGAACGCCACCACCAGACCGCCAGCCACGATGGCGCTGCCCTTGAGAAAACCGCGACGCGAAATAGGACTGTTCATCCGTCAACTCCCAGGCAATCAGCCGATTTGCGATGCGCGCTTTACCGCTGCCCGGATCCGAGGATAGGTGCCGCAGCGGCAGATGTTGCCGGAGAGGGCCTGATCGATATCGCTGTCGGTGGGTTGGGGAATTTTTGCCAGCAGCGCCGCCGCCGACATGATCTGCCCGGACTGGCAGTAGCCACACTGCACCACGTCGAGCTCGGCCCAGGCTTGTTGCACCGGGTGCGAACCGTCCGCCGAGAGGCCTTCGATGGTGAGGATTTTCTGCCCGTGGGCCACCGCAGTGGCAGGTGTGATGCAGGCACGTAACGGCGCGCCGTCGACGTGCACGGTGCAGGCCCCGCACTGGGCCATGCCGCAGCCGAATTTGGTACCGGTCAGGTGCGCAACATCGCGCAGAACCCAGAGCAGCGGCATGTCCGCAGGGACATCGAGCTCCTGGTCCTTGCCATTGATATTCAAGGTCAGCATCGAAGAATTTCCTCAGGTTCACGGTGTGCCGAAAGAGCGTCACCGTGACCTTCAATCGCCACCAGCGCCTCGGCTTATCCCTTTCAGCAAAGCCTAATTTGCGCTCGAAGCCAGACGTTGCGACCACCGGTCATGCACAGATCGACAACGCTCCTACAGTTGATAACGGCTCGCACTTTGCTTGCACATCACATGTATCAGCCAAATCGGTCCGCGCGTATTGCGCAGGTTTCCCTCCACATCGGTCAGGAGTTGCGAACATGGGATTTGTCACCACCACAGACGGCGTTGAAATTTTCTACAAGGACTGGGGCCCGCGCGATGCGCCGGTGATTCATTTTCACCATGGTTGGCCGCTCAGTTCGGACGATTGGGATGCGCAGATGCTGTTCTTCCTCGGCCAGGGCTTTCGCGTGGTTGCCCACGATCGGCGTGGGCATGGCCGTTCTGCTCAGGTCTGGGACGGTCACGACATGGACCATTACGCCGACGATGCTCTGGCGGTGGTCAAGCATCTGGGCACGAAGAATGTCGTGCATGTCGGCCACTCCACTGGCGGCGGCGAGGTGATCCACTACATTGCCCGTCACGGCCAGGACAACGTCGCCAAAGCGGTACTGATCGCCGCGGTGCCACCACTGATGGTGCAGACCGCCAGCAACCCCGGCGGATTGCCGAAGTCGGTGTTCGATGGCTTTCAGGCGCAGGTGGCGGCTAATCGCGCGCAGTTTTATCGGGATGTGCCGAGCGGGCCTTTCTATGGATACAACCGCCCCGGTGCCGAGGCGGCGGAAGGCGTGATCGCCAACTGGTGGCGCCAGGGCATGATGGGCTCGGCCAAGGCGCATTACGACGGCATCGTCGCGTTCTCGCAGACCGACTTCACCGAAGACCTGAAAAAAGTCAGCGTGCCGGTGCTGGTGATGCATGGCGAGGACGATCAGATTGTGCCGTATGCCAACTCGGGACCGCTGTCGGCGAAGCTGCTGCCCAATGGCACGTTGAAGTCGTATCCCGGTTTTCCACACGGCATGCCGACAACCGAAGCAGAGACGATCAATGCCGATCTGCTGGCGTTTATTCGGAGTTGATCGATCCGCAGCGAGGCTGGACTCTGGCTAATCTTCCGAGCGGCCTGGGCCCTCACGATCACGCGGGTAATGGTGCGCCAGCGGGAACGCCGGCAGCCAGGACTCGCGGCGCAGGGTCCAGCTTTCGTAGGTCGGTTGCAGTTGATCGGGGGCATCGAGGGCGCCGAGGTTGACTTCGATTTCGTCGTCGCTGCGGTTGAACACTGAGGATCCGCAACGCGGGCAGAAATGTCGGCCGGCGTAGTCGCGGGTTTCACCGCTTGTGGTGACAGCGCTGGCGGGGAAAATGGCTGAGGCGTGGAACAGCGCGCCGTGGACTTTGCGGCAGTCGAGGCAGTGGCAAAGGCCGACGCGGTAGGGTTGGCCTGAGGCTAAGAGGCGGACATTGCCGCAGAGGCAGCCGCCGGTGAAGGTTGGCATCGGGTAATTCCTTTTTGGTTGGTCTCTTGCTTTTTGGTTGGTCTCTTGAGAGCCGGTTTCGTCAGGGACAGCCCTCACCCTAGCCCTCTCCCAGAGGGAGAGGGGACTGATTGGGGGATATTGAGGAAATAGGCCGACCTGAACATGCAGCGGTGAATCCATGATCGGTTAGAGCTTTTCGGCTTTGCCGATTTCGGTGTGCGCTCACGATGCGTTCAATTTCCGGCTTTGCCGATTTCGGTGTGCGCTGAATCCACAATCGAATCGGACATTCAGGTCAATGCATCCCGCAACACACCTCGGTCGGCCCCCTCTCCCTTTGGGAGAGGGCTGGGGTGAGGGGAAACTGACACACCCCAATCGTTCGATCGCCGAATTTGCGTCCACACGTCAATAATCGGAAATAAGAAAAGGAGGCCATTTCAAGGCCTCCCCTACCCGATCATCAAGACGTCCCCAATCCCTTGGACAGGTCCGCCGATTCATCAGACGTCGTCGCTTGCGCAGGCTGAGCACCCTGCCCCGCTGCCTGCTCGGTGGTCTTCGTCACCGTATCGCGGACCGTCTCATAGCCCTCCCGCGCCTGTTTTTTCACCTTGTCGACCATGCCCGCGCTGGTCCGGCCCAGATAGCGCTGCTCAGTGGCGGTCTTCGGCAACGCGGCACCGAGCATGGCACCGAGGGCGATACCCGCGGCCGCAACCATCAGCGGCTGTTCCTTGAGCAACTGGCTGAATTGCTGCCCCATGGCCTGGCCGCTCTGGCTCAATCGGTCGCTCGCATCGTGCATGGAGTGGCGCAAATTCTCCTTGGCGGCACCGACGTTTTCGCCCATGTGCGCAGCCTTGTCCTTGAGCGATTGATAGCCGTGCTTCAACGAATCGCTGGTCTGATGCATATGTTCGCGCGCGCTGCCGAGGCTATCGGCCAGGCCATCAGCCCACTCCCCGGCCCGGTCCTGATCGGGGCCGCTGCGATAGGTTGGCTGCGGCACTGGCGGACGGTTCTGGCCCATCATCAGCCAGAGCAGGCCAACCGAGGTCAACACCGCTGGCACCGGGTTGTTGCGCACGCTCGTGCCCAGGTTGGTGACGAACTGCGAACCGTTGTTCTGCAGCATGCCCCACGCCTGATCAATCATCTGCCCGGGGGTGAACTTGCTTTCCAGCTGGTCGACGATATTGCCGATGCTGGCGCGTTGCGCGTCGATTTCGCGCTCGATCTGCTCAGGGCTTTTTTGCGATTCGATATCCAATTCGGTCTTCATGAGGCTTTCCTCCGCAGCACTTCCTGGTCTTTGTTCAAGGCGTCCAGCGTCCGGTCAGGTTTGAAATGGGACGGTTCGAACTGTTTTTTGCCTGACTGCAGCATGACAAAACCGATGATCATCACCACCACGCCGACGATCAGCGCCGCCAGCCACGGCGCCATGAACAGACTCAAGCCGTACACCGCCGACATCAGCAAAATGATCAGCCCCGCCAGCAACACGATCGCCCCGCCGGCCACTGCCGCAATCCCGGCCTTGAGCGTATTGAGGCTGGACTGAAATTCAGCCTTGGCCAGCGCCAGTTCCTTGGTGAACAGCGCCGGCACTTCGCGCGATAACTGCCGCAGCAGCCCGGTCACCGAAGCGTCGTCGTGGTTCGCTGTGGGTCGGGCGCCCTGCAGATCTGCATCGTCTCGGTTCATGACAGGTCTCCTTTGGTTGGCGAGGTGGGTATCGAGGTTCCGGCAAAATCAGTCGGGTGATCGTGCTCATCGGCCGACGTCGGGGTGATGCCGGTCGCCAGGCCTGGACTGGGATCAGTGCGGGTTGCAGTGGAAGTTTCATAGGGTCGCTGCGCGCCGAAACCGCCGGCCGGTGGCGTTGAGCTTCCAGAGGCGGGCTGATGATCGGCAGTGACTTCGGCTGCCGCCGACGTCCCCGCCTTGAGGAACCGCGACAGGCCAAAACCGATTGCCACGCTGCCGGCAATGAACAACGCCGGATTGCTGCGCGCCAGTTCGGCGGCATCGTGCAACAGCTGTTCGGCGCTCTTGCCTCGCAGATTCTTTGCCAGTCCGCCCATCGATTCGGCCATGTCGGAGAGATAGTCGGACATGCCCAGCGTGTCCTTGTCCTCCAGCTCCGAGACGAAGCTTTTCGCGCCTTGCGCCAGCGCTTCGATCTGCTCGGCGGCGCTGTCGCGATACTGGCCGAACTGCGCATCGGCTTGCTGCCGCGCACCGCCGAGCGTTTCGCTGACGTCATCTTTCAACCGTTCGAAGGCCTGCCCGGCCTGGTCCTTTGAAGGTTCGTCTGCAGTGGTTCCTGCCCTGTTATCTGAAGTGTTCATGTGGTCCCTCGCCTTCTGAGTGAAAACGTTAAGTGGGGCGACCTGACAACATTGCCCTGAGTCCCCTCATAGGAAGTGACGGAAGAGTCTGGCGCGGAGTTCAACCGTTTTGATGAGCGCACCCTTTACCGATTTGCAGGTGCCGTTGGGCTAGAAAAAGCCAGTCCTGTCGAACTTGAACGAGCCTTTGGCGTCCGCAGCCCCTACACTGGCGCACTGGCCTGCCGGGATAACCACCATGAAACACGCTGCCGCCAAAAACCCAGAAAAAGCCCCGCGCTTCTGGCGCGACGATGCCCTGCCCTTCATCGAGGCGCGGGCCATCGCCGATGGCCGTGAGGTCTGTTATGCACGGCATTCCCACGCGCACTTTTCCATCGGCGCGATCACCGCCGGGCGCAGCACCTATGTGCACGAGCAATCAGAGTTCGAGGTGGCCGCAGGCACCGTGGTGCTGATGAACCCCGGGGATGTGCACGCGTGCAATCCAATCGATGATCAGCCGTGGTCATACGTGATGCTGTACGTCGAGACGCCGTGGCTGAGCGATCTGCAGCAGCAGTTGGGGTTCGGTGCGCAGGGTTTTTGTCGCTTTGCTGTCACTCATCTCGATAACTCGGCGCTGTTTCACGATTTGTGTGAGCTGTACGAAATCCTTGTCGACGACCGGCACGACCTGCTGCGCAAACACAGTGCAGCGGTGGAGTTTTTCAGCGATCTGCACTTGCGCCTGAACCCCGGCAGCGCGCCGTTGCGCGAGCCGAACGACAAGCTCGAACGCGCCGCTGGTTTCATTCGCGAGCATTGCACCGATGCGCTGAGCCTCGATGACATTTGCACGGCGGCGCAGTTATCGCCGTCGTACCTGATCCGCGCGTTCAAACAACAGTACGGCATGACCCCCCATGCGTTCTTGATCAACCAGCGCATCCAGTTCGCCCGCGAGCGCTTGCGCAGCGGGCAGTTGATTGCCGACGTCGCGCTGGCGGCCGGGTTTGCCGATCAGGCGCATTTTCAGCGCGCCTTCAAACAGCATCTGGCGGCCACGCCGGGGCAGTATCGCGGTTGACGCCCCCCGAAATCAGTCGTTGACATATCGGTAAAATCCGATATCTTCGCGGCATGGACCTACTCGACATCTTCAAAGCACTCTCCAACCGTACTCGCCTCGAGATTCTCAAAGGCTTGAAGGACCCGGCCAACAGCTTTCCTCCTCAGGATGAAGGCGACGTGCACACGGTGGGTGTTTGCGTCAGCAGTATTCAGGAAGGCGTCGGGCTGTCGCAGTCGACGGTGTCCGATTATCTGGCGACGCTGCAACGGGCAGGTCTGGTCGAAGTCAGACGCATCGGCCAATGGACGTACTACAAGCGCAATGAAGCGGCGATCCGTGAGCTGGCCGAGATCATCGGCAGCGAGCTGTAATTTTTTGCCCCACGATATCGAGAATTCCCGATATCCCTTTTTACCGAAACGAGGAAATGCAATGAAAGCGATGATGCTTGAATCATTTGGCGGCCCGGAATCGTTCGAACTGCGCGACGTTCCCAAGCCTGTTCCCAACGCTGGCGAAGTACTGGTGCGAGTCCACGCCACCTCCATCAACCCTCTGGATTATCAGGTTCGGCGCGGCGACTATCCCGACTTTGTGCCGCTTCCGGCCATCAGCGGTCACGACGTCTCCGGCGTGGTCGAAGCAGTCGGGTCGGGCGTCACGGCTTTCGCGCCAGGCGACGAGGTCTGGTACACCCCGCAGATCTTTGCCGGGCCTGGTAGTTACGCCGAGTACCACGTTGCCGCACAAACCATCGTGGCCAGGAAGCCGAAAGCGCTGAGCCATCTCGAAGCGGCCAGCCTCAGCCTGGTCGGCGGCACGGCATGGGAAGCGCTGGTGGTGCGGGCGGCGCTCAGGGTCGGTGAAAGCGTGCTGATTCATGGCGGCGCGGGTGGCGTCGGGCACGTTGCGATCCAGCTGGCCAAAGCCATGGGCGCGAAGGTTTTCACCACCGTGCGCGAAGCCAACTTCGAGTTCGCGCGGCGCATGGGGGCCGATGTGCTGATCGATTACGAGAAGGAGGACTACATCGAAGCCATCTTGCGTGAAACCGGCGGGTATGGCGTCGATGTGGTGTTCGACACCATCGGCGGCGACACCCTGGCACGCAGCCCCGACGCGCTCGCCCAACTGGGCCGGGTGGTGACCATCGTCGATATCGCCCAGCCGCAGAACGTGATCCAGGCCTGGGGCAAAAACGCCAGTTTCCACTTCGTGTTCACCCGCCAGAACCGCGGCAAGCTCGATGAATTGAGCGCGCTGGTCGAACGCGGTCAATTGCGCCCGCACGTCGGCGCGGTCTATTCGCTGGCTGACCTGGGACTCGCCCACGCCCGGCTGGAAAGCCGCAACAACGGGCTGCTGGGCAAGATCGCGATTGCCGTCGAGCCATCCGCACTCGCCGATGCGCCATCCACCCCACAGCACTCACTTTAAGGGGAACGTCATGGTTTACGAGATCGCTGTGCTACCTGTGCATCAACAAAACGTCGAGCGGTTCAGACAGGCCTTCGCCGAGGTCGCCCCGCTGCTCCGCCGCGCCAGGGGTTATGGCGGGCACATGCTCGCGCAAGGGATCGAAACGCCCGAGCGCTTCAACCTGATCGTGCGCTGGCAGTCGCTCCAGGATCACACACCGGGCTTTGAAGCCAGTGAGGATCACCGATTGTTCATGCTGGGGCTGGAGGAATATTTTTCCGAAGAGCCGACGGTGTATCACATGGAAGGGGCGGCGTTTGAGTTGCCGTTCATGTGAGATTGACCACCGATCCCTGTAGGAGCGAGCCTGCTCGCGATTGCGGACTTTCAGTCGCAAGCATAATTGACTGGAAGTACGCTTTCGCGAGCAGGCTCGCTCCTACAATGGGGTTACGGTAGCAGCAGATAGATTGCGCTCAACGCCAACAACCCCGCCATCACCCGATTGAACCAGCGCATCCCCTTGGCATTGTTCAGATACCCGCGCAAAAACGTCCCCGCATACGCCCAGCAGCCGACCGACAGATAACAGATCACCAGATACACCGCCGCAAACTGCCAGACCAACCGCGCCTCGCCATCGGCAACAAACGCACCCATGCCCGCCACACAGGCCAGCCAGGCTTTGGGGTTGAGCCATTGCATGATCGCCCCGTAGAGCATCGACGGCGCCCGCCGTGTATCGACGGCGTTGAGCCGTCCGTCATCGCTGGCCAGTTTCCAGGCCATGAACAGCAAAAACCCAACACCGGCCCATTGCACCACACGGGTCATGAACGGCCAGCGCTGCAAAACCTCATGCAAACCCAGCCCCATCAACACCAGCAACAGCACAAACCCCAACGTCGCCCCGGCGACATGCCGCTGACTGGCACGAAACCCATACTGCGCCCCCGAACTCAACGCCACGATATTCACCGGCCCCGGCGTGATGGAAGCGGCCAACGCAAACGCCGCCATCGAAACAATCAGACTCATCGCACACCTGCTTCAAAACGAGGAACAAGGGGCTCACCTTAGTCAGCGCCAATGGGCGGGTATTGAAGAAAATTACCTTTTGGCCAATGAAAGCGTTGGCTGCGCTGGCCCGATCGCAGGCAAGCGCCTGCAGGCGTCGAGTGCCACTCTCAGGCCGAGTGCCAGCTCGCCTGCTTTTGACCTTGATGGCGGCGTTGAAGATCAAAAGCCCCTCACCCTAGCCCTCTCCCAGAGGGAGAGGGAACTGACCGAGGTGGATGTGAGACATACGCCGACTGAGATACCGAGTCGAACTCAGATTATGAAAAGCCCAAAGATCGGCTCCCTCTCCAGGGGGAGAGGGGACTGACCGTGGTGGATGTGAGAGATACGCCAACATGGGGTACCGAGTTGAACGCAAGTTTTGAACAGCCCACAAATCGGCTCCCTCTCCCTCGGGAGAGGGCTGGGGTGAGGGGCAGCCACACCACAAATCCAAAGCCACCCCCCCCGCTTCTGACCACTCAACAATGAGCGTTAGCTCGCGTGCTCTTGATCTTGATCTTGCCTAACCGGCGACATCGGAAGGCTGAGTGGAGGGATCGATCCGGGCGTGGGAGCGCAGCGACCGTACGACGAAGTCGTACACAGCGGAAGGAGGTGCAGCGCAGCAAACCGTAGCCGCTGCGCCCGGATCGGTCCCGGAGCGAAGGAACCCGAGCCTGCGAGGGCCGGACGCAGGAGCAAAGCCTTTTGGTTCCTTTTTGGCGTCTGAAAAAGGGACTCGCCGTAAGGGCGAAACCGCCAGCCGCCTTCACCGCAGCAACGGATATGTACCCAAACCCCAAACCCCAAACCCCAAAGATCAAGCCACCCGCGGCACCGTAAACCGAAACTCACTCCCCCGCCCCGGCTCACTCTCGGCAACGATCCGCCCGCCATGCGCCTCAACGATCCCCTGAGTGATATACAACCCCAGCCCCGTCCCCGTCGGATTACCCTCTTTCACCGTCCAGTACCGATCAAACACATGCGGCAAATGCTCCTTCGGAATCCCCTCACCGCTATCACGCACAGTAAAGACAATCTCGTCGCCCACCGTCGTCGCATGCACACCCACAGTCCCCAGCCGCGGCGTGAACTTGATCGCATTGCCGACCAGATTCGACAACACCTGAAACAACCGCTCGGGGTCGGCATGAATCCGCAGATCCGGATCAGCCTCAAAGGAAATGCTGATGTCCTTGTCCTGCGCCAGCGGCGTCAGCAGCGACTGCGCTTCTTCAAAGATATGCACGACTTCCAGCGGCTGCGGACTGATGGTGTAGCGCCCGGCATCGATTTTCGAGGTATCGAGCAAATCTTCCAGCAGCGTATTCATCCGCGCCGTGGCCTGCTGCATCGTGTCGATGGCGGTAGAAATGCGCCGCGACGTGTGCGCGCCGTCAGAGCTGAAGGCTTTCTGCATCATCCCGCAGAGCATCGAGATCACCGTCATCGGGTTGCGCAGGTCGTGTGACACCACCGCTACCAGTTCCTCGCGGGCGCGCACCGCTTCCTGTTCGCGGCGCACTTGCCGTGCCAGGTCGTTTTCCAGTGCGGAGCGGCGCAGATCGTTGGCGGCGAACAGGTCGCCGTGGCTCCACTTCACCGAAATCCCGGCCATCTCGACTTTCCAGATCTCGAACGAGGTGCGCGGACGCAAGCGCAGGCCCGCATCGGAGTTTTCCAGGTCCAGCGGTTTGCGCGGGTCCCCGCTCCAACTGATGTTTTCCTTGGCCTCCGGGCGGAACCACAGCACGCCGTTCTCTACCGGTTTGGGCAGGCTCAGCGCCAGCACCCCGCTGGCCACCTGCTGATACTGCGCAGCAGGTGGGTAGACGCTGGACAGATGATGGCTGGCGAACACCGGCTCGCCGCGTTCCTGCAGCCATTTGTGCAGCGCGCGGATGTCTTCCGGTTCCGGGCAGTTACCGTAACGGTGCAACTGTTTGTCTTCGATGATCGCGATGCCGCCGGCACCGGTCAGCGCCATCAACCTTTCAGGCTGTTGCGCGAGGCCATCGAAAACGTTTTGCGGCGAATCGATCATCGCCTGATTGAGCTGCGCCAGTGCTTCGAGCTTTTCGTCGCGCTGGCGGCTCAGTTCCAGCGCTTCCATCGCGCTGATCTGCAGCGACAGCACCTGGCCGATGGTCTGGCAGGCCATGCGCAATTCGTGAGGCACGTGCAGTGGCTGGCGATTGCCGCAGCTGATCAGGCCCCAGAGTTTGTCGCCCTTGAGCAGGGAAATGCTCATCGACGACAGCACGCCCATGTTCTTCATGTACTGGCAATGAATCGGCGAGACGCTGCGCAGCGTGGCGAAACTCAGGTCCAGTGGTTGCTGGGTGTCCGGGCGCAACTTCGGCACCAGCGGCACCGGCTGATAATCAGCATTGGGAATGATCCGCAGCCAGTTGGTGCGATACAGCTCGCGGGCCTGCTCGGGAATGTCCGAGGCCGGGAAAAACAGGCCATTGAACACTTCCATCGATGGATCGGAGGCCTCGGCGATGACCTGACCGTGGCCCTCCTCCTCGAAACGGTAGATCAGCACCCGGTCGTAACCGGTCATCGCCTGGATTTCCTTGACGCTGATGTCGTACAGCGCCTGCAACGACGTCGCCGCTTGCAGGCGTTGCAGCATGCGCCCGAGATGGGTCTTGACCCCGGCGACATTGCGCGGCTGGAAGTTCTCGACGTGGATTTCCAGCTCCAGGATCAGCACGTCTTGATGGCGGTGCAGCAAGCCCTCGAAGGCGGTGCCGTTCAGACGAAAGTACAGCGGTGGCGCATCGGCCTGCGCATCGCGTTGCAGCGCCTCAAGCACCTGTGCGCAGTGCTCCAGGCCGATCAGCTCGTGCAGCGGCTGGCCGATCAATGGCTCTGGCGCGCGGCCGAGCAAGGTTTCGACGTTGGCGCTGACCTGAATGATTCGCAGCGCGGGCTCGCTCAGGGTCAGCAGCAGGCCGTGGGGCTGAATCGCCCCGGGAAAACGGATCGGCTCGTCGGCGCAGTTGGCCAGGAGTTCTTCAAAGGCTTGTTTGTCTTGCGGGGTCATGCCAGCACCTCCCGGCGCTCGAGCCACTGCTCGAAACAGCTGAATGTAGTTTGCGCAGCGCGGACGACGGCTGCACGTTCGGCAGCGTCCATGGGCCGGCTGCCGAGGTATTCGATGAAATCGCGCCAGCGGCGCCCGGTGGCTGCGCCGTAGACATCCAGAAAGGCCGCGCCGTTGTCGGCTTCCAGGCCCAGTCTTGCAGCGATTTCGCGGCGCAGAATCTGCCCGCCGAGGGTCGCGCCTTCCAGTACGTACAACACGCCGAGGCAGGCCGCGCTGGAATCGATGCGCGGCAATTCAGCGCATAGCGGCAGGTTTGCCAGCGAATCATCCGTGGCGCCCAGCGCTTGCAGGTCGGCACGCAGGGTCGCAGCCTTGAGCCGAGGCGTCAGATCGAAGTCGTCCGGGATTGCATGGCTGGCTTGCAGGGCCTGTTCCACCGGCAGATAAAAGCCGTAATAGGCTCGCATCAGGCGCTCGAAAGCCGGGGTATCAAGGGTGTCGGAGAAAAAAGGAAGGCGTTTTTCCAGTGCGATGTGCAGTTCGGCAGTGCCGGCCCGCAAATCCTGCAGCACCGGTGGCACATAAACCTCACGGGCCTTTGCTTGCATGTAGATCGCTCTTGGTGGGGCCGCCTGGGGCCATTCGGGGTCGGCGTAACGTGCGACGAATTTATCACGGCGCGCGCCAAAACTGCCTGCCGGGCCAGTTTTTTCTGCCGCCCGGTTACCCTCTGACGGTTTCAGAGTGGCGCCGAACGGGAAAAGTTCGCCCGGTGCCACAGGTTCCATCGATCCCACCGATCACGGTGCGATAGCGCAATCGCTGCCCAAATCGCTTGCACCGCATCGAATCGGCGTTGCCACCGCTCAATCGGCGCTGTCGTTGATTTGCAGGGCCGGATCGCCATTGGCCGGAATGCTGTCGTCGACACCTTGCGTATCCTTGCCAGCCTTCTCTGCCCCCGGATAGCCGGGCAAACCGCGGGTGTCGGCGGGCGTCATCACCTCGTCGGTGTCACGCGCATGGTCCCAGTCAGTCGTCGCATTCGGGTCCTCATCGCGCCCGGCGGTGCCGAGCACGAAGCCATCGTCGTTCGGGTTGAGGGTTTCTTCAAGCGGCTTGTCGGTGCTGGATGGGTGGTTCATGGCTGCCTCCAGAAAAGTAGTGAGCGGACTTGTTTGGAATGCCCAAGGCTTTTGGAGTGCGATGGAAAAGACCAACGGTGCCTGCTCTCGACGACCTGCGCTGAATCAGGCTTCGCTCGGCCCCTTGAGTTCGACCTGATTGCCGTCCGGGTCAAAGCAATACAGCGACAGGCCGTAACCTTCGGCGCCGAAGCGTCGGGCGGCTTTCTCCACGGTCAGGCCACAGGCTCGCAAGTGATCAGTCAGCGCCGCTTCGTCGAACGGTTCGATGCGCAGGCAGAAATGATCGACGTTGCGCCGCTCCGCCCCTGCTGCGCCGCCGCCCTTGCGGCCCAGCTCGCCTTGCAGGTCGACCAGATCGATCATCGAGCTGCCGGCGCGCAGGTGCACCAGGCCCAGCGGTTGGTTATGACGGACCACTTCGGCGCCGAATACCCGGGCGTAGAAGTCGATGCTGCGTTGCAGATCGGCGACGCGCAGCACGATGTGATCGATGCGCTGGATGGTGAACGGCGGCATGGCGTTGATTCCTCACAAGCGGCGATGCGGTCATTGTGGTGCAGATCGAAAAAAATTCACTGTCGATTTTTCGGTGGAGTCATCGACAAAGCAGTTTTACTCTCAGCCCATGAACATACAGACCACTGCCCTGCCGCCCCACGCCGAAATGGTTCGCGCCATGCTTGAACGCGACACTGCCTACGAAGGCGTGTTCTTCACGGCGGTGAAAACCACCGGAATCTTCTGCCGCCCCAGTTGCACGGCGCGCAAACCGAAACCGGAGAACGTCGAGTTTTTCGCCCATGCCGACGATTGCCTGTCGGCCGGCTATCGCGCCTGCCTGCGCTGCAAGCCGCTGGATGCCGCGGCCATCGCCCCGGACTGGGTGCAGCGCCTGCTCGGCGCCGTGGATGCCGACCCCGAGGTGCGCTGGAGCGATGCGCAGTTGCTCGCTGAAGGCATCGAACCGCTGAAACTGCGCCGCTGGTTCAAGCAGCACTTCGGCATGACCTTCCATGCCTGGCTGCGCACGCGCCGGTTGGGCATGGCGCTGGGCGGGATCAAGCAAGGCACGTCGATCGACCATGCCGCGTTCGATTCCGGCTATGAATCGCTTAGCGGTTTTCGTGATGCCTTTCAGAAGTCCTTCAACATCACGCCGGGCCGCGTTGCCCAGAGCGAGCCGCTGCTGTTCACCCGCCTGACCACGCCGCTGGGGCCGATGATCGCCATGGCCGAACGCCGTGGGCTGGTGCTGCTGGAATTTCTTGACCGGCCGGCGCTGACCCGCGAAGTCGAGCAATTGCAGGCGCGCTACGCTTACGCCGTCGCGCCGGGACACAACGCGCATTTGCAGCAGATCGAAACGCAACTGGCGGAGTATTTCGCCGGCAACCTGAACGCGTTCAACGTCGCCCTGCACATGCCCGGCAGCGCATTCGATCGCCAGGTCTGGGCGGCGCTGCTGCAAATCCCCTACGGCCACACCAGCACTTACGGCGCCATCGCCGCCGCGCTGGACAAACCCGGCGCCAGCCGCGCCGTCGGTCTGGCCAACGGGCACAATCGCCTGTCGATCGTGGTGCCGTGTCACCGGGTGATTGGCGCGGATGGCGCGTTGACCGGCTACGGTGGCGGACAGCCGCGCAAGGCCTTTCTGTTGCGCCTGGAAAACGCCGCCACACAGCTCACGCAACAACTCGCGTTCTGACTGGCTGAAACCAATCACAAAGGGATTTCGATGAGCATGCTCGACACACAATTTCACGGCCTGCTGAAATAACGTGGCGGACACTTACCAAGCGGCGAGCGATTTTCTCGCCGCACTCGATGCCGACTGGCAGCGCCATATCGCCGCCATCGGCCCGTGCCTGCATCGCCCGCATCCGGCGCGTGATCCGTACGAGTCGCTGGTGCGGGCGATCGCTTATCAGCAACTGCACGCCAAGGCTGGCGACGCGATTCTTGGGCGTTTGCTGGGGTTGTTTGCCGGGCAGACGTTTCCGCGGCCGGAGCAGCTTGTCGCCACCGACGTCGAGCGCCTGCGCGGCTGCGGGTTTTCCGCGAGCAAGATCGCGACGATTCAGGGCATCGCCCAAGCGACGCTGGATGGCGTGGTGCCGGATTACGCCACAGCGCTGGCGATGGACGATGAAGCGCTGATCGAACGGCTGATCAGCCTGCGCGGGGTCGGGCGCTGGACGGTGGAGATGTTGTTGATCTACAGCCTGGAACGCATGGACATTCTGCCGGCCGACGATTTCGGGGTGCGTGAGGGTTATCGGCGGTTGAAGGGGCTGGAGGTGCAGCCGACGCGCAAGCAAATGATCGAAATTGGATTGGCGTGGCGGCCTTATCGGACGGTGGCGGCGTGGTATTTGTGGCGGGTGCCGAAACCGCTGCCCTCACCCTAGCCCTCTCCCGGAGGTAGAGGGGACTGATTGGGGGATATTGGCGTAATGCGCCGATCAGAAAGATGCGCGGTGAATCCATGACTGCCGGTTGAATCCATCAACGTCACATAGCGAAAACCCATAATCGACTGGGTTTCCCAGGTCGACGTTTAGCTCAACACTCCACGGTCGGCCCCCTCTCCCTCCGGGAGAGGGCTGGGGTGAGGGCTGGGCTCAACGCGGTTTTAAATAACTAACCAACCATGTGTATTCCACTGTATCCCGCCTGACCTTAGACACACCCAACCAACAATTCCCCACCCCAACGACACACCCCCGATACACCCCACCCTTCAAATGCACCGGTCGATTCCACTCTGAAAAACTACCGGAGCCTTTCATGAGCAAAACCCTCTCCAACACCGTCCAGCACCTGCACCTGAACCTCGATCGCGCCGGCGCGTGGCTGGCGCCGTTGACCTTGCGCCTGTTCATCGCCTGGGAATTCTTCGAATCCGGGCTGGAGAAATTCAACGGGCAGAACTGGTTCGAGGACATTCGAGAGCGCTTCCCCTTCCCCTTCGACCGACTGCCGGCCACGCTGAACTGGGAGCTATCGATGTGGGCCGAGCTGATCTGCGCCGTGGCGATCCTGATCGGTTTCGGCACGCGCTTTTCGGCGCTGGTCTTGATGGTGGTGACGGTGGTTGCCACGGCCGCTGTGCATTGGCCCGCCGACTGGTCGTCGCTCAGCGAACTGGCGCAGGGGTATGCGATCACCAATAAAGGCTTCGGCAACTTCAAGCTGCCGGCGATCTACTTGGCGGCGTTGGCGCCGCTGCTGTTCGCCGGGGCCGGCAAGTTGAGTGTCGATGCCTGGCTGGCAAGCCTGTTGTGCAAGCGCAGCCAGCGCTGAGCCTCAATGCGCGCGGTCGAGGCCGGCCAGTAACGCGCTGTCGCGGCTGTAAATGTCCGGCGCGTAACGGACCTGGCCGTTGCCATCGACTTGCGCGGTCCAGTAGGTCATCAGGATCGGCACCGGCGCCGACAAGCGAAATTCGTGGGTGGTGCCGGTCGCCAGCAGCGTTTCGGTGCGAGCCTTCTCCGCCGGGGTGAGCAGCAAGTCGCGCAGTTGCATCGGATGCTCGACACGCACGCAACCGGAGCTGAATGCGCGCGGGCCTTTGTCGAACAGCGCCTTGCTCGGCGTGTCGTGCAGGTACACCGAAAACGGGTTGGGAAAACGAATCACCATTTGCCCCAACGGATTGCGCGGACCGGCGTCCTGGCGCAGAAGGATGTTGCCGGGGTTGTCCCAGTCGATGTCCGCTGCCGCCAACGGCAGACCGTTGGCGTCGAGCACTTGCAGGTTGTGGCGGCTGAGGAAGGTCTGGTCCTTGCGGATTTCCGGCAGTTTGTCTTCCTTCCAGATGGTCGGCGGCACGGTCCAGGTCGGGTTCAGGGTCAAGCGGGTCACCCGCGATTTCAGCAGCGGCGTCTGGCGGTCGGCGCGGCCGACCTGGGTGCGCGTCTGCCAGACGGGCGCGCCGCCCTGATACAGCGTCAGTTCGGCGGCGGCGACGTTGATCAGCAGCGCGTTGGGCTCCATGTCCTGAGACATCCAGCGGAAGCGCTCGAGATTGACCCGCAACTGTTCGCGGCGCGTCAATGGGCTGATGTTCAGTTCGGCAATCGTCCCCGGCCCGACCACGCCATCGGCCTGTAACGAATGGTTGGCCTGAAAACTTTTCACCGCATCGACCAGCGCGCCTTCATAAGCATCACCGGACATGCCGACGGCGTGGCTCAGATAGCCTTCGCTGTAGAGCCGCTGAGCCAGCTCCGGTACGCGCTTGTCTTCCATCGCCGGGCGCAACAGCGGCCCGCTGCCGACCGGTTGCCATTGTGGCAAGGCCTGCGAGCGTTGCGCGGCGTAGAGCTGCCGCAGATCCTGATATTGCGCCAGACGCGGCCGTGCCAGATCGAACGCTGCAGGGATGTCGTGCAGACCGGGAACGGCGATCGCCAATAATTCCGCCTGACGGTCACGCGGGGTGTCGTCGGCGTGCCACAGCGGTTCGAAGTGCGATTGCAGCAGGCGGCCGAAATGCAGATCCTGCAGCGCTTGCAGGTAATAGCGGCTGATCTCGATATCGGCACATAACTCGCCGTCTTGCGGTGCCGCAGCTGCAACCGGGTAGCGCGCCGGGTTGAGGCCATCGTCGGCCAACAAGCGCAGCTGTGCGTGCAACGCCGGCAAACGTGCGGATTCGCTGGCCCACACCGGCAGCCAGTCCTGCTGTTGGTAGAAGGCTTGCAACTGGCTCAGCGCCGCGCCATCCAGTCGCGTCGCGATCGCCGGGCAGGACTGGCGCAGATTGATCAATACCGCCTGTAACGGGCTCTGCGGTTCAACCGGCATTTCGGCCGCTGGCGTCGGCAGAGTCTGCAACGGCGGCAGCCCGTCCTCGGCACAAGCGACAAACGGCGCAGCGAGCAAACAAATGCTCAAGTAGCATGCGTACTTTTTGAACAACTGCTTTACTCCAATCCATGGCCGTCTCGATGACGGTCAACCTTACATCAGGTGCGCTGAACAGTCAGGCTTGATCATCGAGCCTGCAGGTATCGACTGGACGTCAGGAACCAAAGTGCCCGATAAGTAGCAAGTGAGGACACTTCATCAATGTTGACGTTTCTGCGCCGACTTTTGCTGAGCACCGCGACCCTTGTCGCCGTGACCAGCCCCGCTTTCGCCGCCGGCAAGCCATCGCCGGTTCTGTTTACCAGCCTCGCGCACGCCGCGCCAGAACTCAATCCCCAAGCGCTGAAAGGTGCGCTGAGCGCCATGCAGTGCGCAGTCAGCAACGGCGCCAAACCCTCGCGGCATCTGGCGATCATCGACTACTCGCAGCCGTCGACCGAGCGCCGGTTGTGGATCTTCGACCTGAGCAAAAAGAAGCTGGTGCTGCGCGACCTCGTCGCCCACGGTTCCAACTCCGGGGAAAACTTCGCCACGCAGTTCTCCAATCGCGAAGGCAGTTTCCAGTCCAGCCTCGGCCTGTTCCGCACCCAGGAAAGTTACAGCGGCACCCACGGTTACTCGTTGCGCATGGACGGCCTGGAGCCGGGCTTCAATGACATGGCACGCGACCGGGCGATCGTCATTCACGCCGCCGATTACGTGAACCCGCTGTGGAGCAAGCGTCAGGGCCGCATCGGCCGCAGCCAGGGTTGCCCGGCCGTGCGCCCGCAGATTGCCAGACAGGTGATCGATCGCTTGAAGAACGGCCAGTTCATGTTCTCCTGGTACCCCGATCAGCGCTGGCTGAAATCCTCGCCGTACCTCAACTGCCAGCCGCAGCAGATTGCGAGTGTTCTCAGTACCCACGCGAGCTGACGGCACAATCTGTAACCCTGTGGGAGCTGGCTTGCCAGCGATAGCGGTGGATCAGTCAATGAAAATTTTGACTGTGCCGGCCTCATCGCTGGCAAGCCAGCTCCCACAAGGATTTGAGTTGAGTCTGTAAAATCTTCTTACCCCGTTTCATTACAACTTTGTCATTCAGTTGTCGGTTTGCCGTGCGGATCGCTCGGTAGCCTGAAGTTGTTCCGGCGCCACTGCCGATCCACTTCAACCACTGAGTGACTGACCATGAAAACCCTCCTGCTCGCTTTCACCGCCCTCCTCGCCACTGGCAGCGTGTTTGCCGCCAACATGCCCGACAGCGGCGTGATCCATGACAAAACCGGTTTCTACGTACACCTGGATATCGACAAAGTGCTGTCCAGCACCGATATTTCACAGGCGTGCGGGGTGATTCCGGCGCGCTTGAACTACCTCGACCATCAGGGCCGCGAACATGTGCTGGACTATCAGGTTCAAGGCAGCGGCTGCACCAACGACCATTGAGACTGACCGATGAATATTCTGGTTGTCGAAGACGAACCCAAGGCCGGCAATTACCTGCTCAACGGTTTGCAGGAACTGGGTTACAGCGTCAGCCTGGCCCGCGACGGAGCCGACGGCCTGCACCTGGCGCTGGAGCACAGCTTCGACGTGATCGTGCTGGACGTGATGATGCCGAAAATGGATGGCTGGGAAGTGCTGCGTCGGCTGCGCAAGGAAGCCGACACGCCGGTGTTGTTCCTCACCGCCCGCGATGACATCGCCGACCGCGTCAAAGGCCTGGAACTCGGCGCTGACGATTACCTGATCAAGCCGTTTTCCTTCGCCGAACTGGTGGCGCGGCTGCGCACCCTGACCCGGCGCGGGCCCATACATGAAGACGAGCAACTGCAAGTCGCCGACCTGCAGATCGATGTGCTCAAGCGCCGGGTGACCCGTGCCGGTGTGCGCATCACCCTGACCAACAAGGAGTTCGCCCTGCTGCAACTGTTCGCCAGCCACACCGGGCAAGTGCTCGCGCGTTCGCTGATTGCCTCGCGGGTCTGGGACATGAATTTCGACAGCGACACCAACGTCGTCGACGTCGCCGTGCGGCGCTTGCGGGCGAAAATTGATGACCCGTTCCAGCTCAAGCTGATTCACAGCGTGCGCGGTATCGGCTATCGCTTCGATACCCAGCCATGAGCCGTCCTCGCGCGTATTCGCTGACCCTGCGCCTGGCGCTGTTGTTCGCCCTGCTCGCCTTCGCTTCGCTGGCCGGCCTCGGCGCCGCGCTGTACAACGAGCTGGAGCAGCAACTGATTCGCCGCGATGACACGGCGCTGGTCAGTCGCGTCGATCAATTGCGCAGTTTCCTCAACGACAGCAACACCCTGGAATTGATCAAGCACAAACCGGCGCTGTTCCAGAACATGCTCGGCAATCGCGAAGCGTTATTGACCATCGGCGCGCCCGGCGAGCCGCCGCTGCTGGTGGTCAATCCGGGCAACCTCACTGCACCGGATTTGCCCGCTGTGCCGATCGACCACCCAATGACCCTGCGCGATGTGCAGCATCTGCCGAGCGTCAACGGCGTGCCGTTTTCGGCGGTGGCAGCGACCATTGATTCCGGCGATCTGGGCAATCTGCAAGTCACCACCGGGCGCCTGATGAGCGAGCGTACAGCGATGCTCGAAAGCTACCGTTTGAGCGTTTACGGCCTGGCCTCGCTGGCGGCGTTGCTGCTGGCACTGGTCGGTTGCCTGCTGGTGTATCGTGGCCTGCTACCAGTGCGGCGCCTGGCCCGGCATGCCCACGGTATCGGCGTCGGCAACCTCAACGAACGCCTCGATGGCCACGGCGCGCCGCGCGAAATGCAGCCGATGATCGAAGCCTTCAATGCGATGCTCGACCGGCTCGCTAAAGGCTTTGCGCAATTGAGCCAGGTGTCCACCGACATGGCTCACGAGTTGCGCACGCCGATCAACAATCTGCTCGGTGAAACCCAGGTCGCCCTGCACCAGAACCGCAGTGTCGAGGCCTATCAGCAATTGCTCGCCTCCAATGTCGAAGAGCTGGAACGCCTGACGCGGATGCTCGACAACATGCTGTTTCTGGCCCGCACCGACCCGGCCAGTGCCTTAAGCCAACGCCAGGAGCTGGACGCGGCGGAGGAAATGCAGCGCATCGCCGACTACTTCGAGGGGCTGGCGGCGGATGTCGGCATGACCATCGAGGCCCGCGGCGACGGCGTGATCTGGGCCGAACCGATGCTGTTGCGCCGCGCCCTGGCCAACCTCTGCGCCAACGCGATCAAGTACGGCGCGGCGGATTCGACGCTGCAGGTCGAGGCCAGTGCCGAGGCGGATGGCAGTTATCTGCGCGTGCGCAACCACGGTGCGACCATCGCACCGGAGCATCTGGCGCGACTGTTCGAACGCTTCTATCGGGTTGACCAGTCACGCGAACGTTCGGCGCAATCCAACGGCTTGGGCCTGTCGATTGTCGCGACGATCATGCAGCTGCATCAGGGGCGGTACAGCGTCAGCAGCGAGAATGGCGTGACCTGTTTCGAGCTGTTTTTCCCCGCGCGCCAACCGCTGGACTGACCGTTGCCCCAAATCCAATGTGGGAGCGAGCCTGCTCGCGAAAGCGGTGTGTCAGTCACCTATCAGTCTGCTGATATACCGCTTTCGCGAGCAGGCTCGCTCCCACAGAGACCTCCATAAGACCGGAGGGTGGCGGTGGGCCTATCGCGCATCCCCTCCCGCCGGCTTATAAAACTGAAACTTGCCGATCTGCGCAGTGCGGCGATATTCGTTGGCCCAGTTCGGGTGCACCCTGCGATCATGGAAATACATGGCGCCGTGGGTGCGGTCCTTGAGCTGGCGGTTCAGCGCCTTGCCGGCGATTTCCTTGGCCAGCGCATATTCGGCGTCTTCCTTGACCTGATCGGGTTTGCCGTCGCACCACCAGGAAAACTGGCAGCTTTTGCTTTCCGAGCCCTGTTTGACCACCGCGCACACCGTATCGGGAAAGCCGTCGTGGCCGAGACGGTTCATCACCACGCTGGCCACGGCTTCCATTTCCGGGGTGTCCTTGCCTTTGGCTTCCCAATAGATGCTGCGCGCCAGGCAGGTCAGCGGATCGTCCAGCGGCGCCGCGCCGGCCGGGTCAACCGCCTGTGCCTCGGTCGGGGTGATCGCTTCGGATTTTGGCGCCGGGGCGCTACTGACCTTGTCCGCCGCTTTCTCCTCCAGCACCTGCGCTTTCTCTTCGGCCCTGGCCTCGACCGGTGCCTGTCCTGTGGCCCATGCTGCGCCTGCCCAAAGAGTGAATACCAGACAACCCGCCAAGCCTTGCAATCCCATGTCAGTCCTTCCGGCAGCGCCCGTTCCGGGCTGGATGTTTCGTCGGTGAGACGCCCGGTTTTCGGGGTCTGCGCAGAGTGTAGCCGGCCAAGCCGGGAGAAACATCTTGGATAAAAAAACCGCTGTATGCGGAAAAAAGACATTGCACCCACCGGGGGCCTTTCGCGCATCATGGGCGCATTCAGCACCAGGGAGATTTCCATGCGCTTCATGCCATCCGTTTTGCGTCTTGCCGGGTTATCGCTGGGCATTGTCTTCGCCGCCTCGGCAGTCGCGGCCGATGAGTTGCAATTGATCGAGTCGATCAACAGCTACCGCAGCCAGCCACAGCGTTGCGCGAAGCAGGCCTCCAACGAACTGCCGCCGCTCTCCGCCGATCCACGCCTGCGCCTGCCGGCCAGCGGCGCGGTCGATTTGCAGCAAGCCATGGCCAGCGCCAGCTATCCGATGGTCAACGTCCAGGCGATCACCCTCAACGGCCCGCGCGACGCGGCGTCGGCGATGCAAGCGATCAAGGAAAGTTTCTGTCAGGTGGTGCTCGATCCGCAGTTCGTCGATATCGGCGTGAACCGCGTCGATCGCGACTGGCGCATCGTCCTGGCGCGGCCGCTGCTCTCGGCGAAGCTCGGCGACGGGCAAAGCGAAGGGCAGAAACTGCTCACCCAGCTCAACACTGCCCGCAGCCAGCCGCGCCAATGCGGCGGCCAGGCCTTCGCCGCTGCCGCACCGCTGGCGTGGAACGCGGCACTGGGCACGGTGGCCCAGGATCACAGCCGCGACATGGCCAACAACAATTACCTTGATCACAAGGACCGCGATGGCCGTACGCCCGGCGACCGTGCCGAACTCGCCGGTTACAGCGGGCAACTGGTCGGCGAAAACATTGCTGCCGGGCAAGACACCGTCGGCAAAGTCGTCGACGGCTGGCTCGCCAGCCCCGGCCACTGCGCCAACCTGATGAACCCGCAGTACAAGGAACTTGGTGCGGCGTACGCGACCGATCCGAAAAGCGACGCCGGCATCTACTGGACGGCGATGTTCGGTGCGCAATGACGGCATCATCGACCGCATCAATCAGCCGGTCAGCGAGAGTGATTGGACGGTAATCCGTGCGGACTTTAACCTGCGCAACTGCGCCATTTGGCCGCACCTGACATCCCCGAGGCGAATCCATGACAGAGCGTGAATTGATCGATGGTCACAACCGCCGCGTGGATTATCTGCGCCTGTCGGTGACTGATCGCTGCGACTTCCGCTGCGTCTATTGCATGGCCGAAGACATGCAGTTCCTGCCGCGCCAGCAGATCCTCACGCTCGAAGAGCTGTTTCAGGTCGCGCAAAGCTTCGTCGCCCTCGGCACACGCAAGATCCGTCTCACCGGTGGCGAGCCGCTGATCCGCCCCGGCGTGGTCAAGCTCTGCGAGCAGATCGCCGCCCTGCCCGGCCTGCGCGAACTGTGCCTGACCACCAACGGCTCGCAACTGGGCAAACTCGCCGCGCCGCTGTTCGACGCCGGGGTCAAGCGCCTGAACATCAGCCTCGACAGCCTCGACCCGCAGCGCTTCAAGGAACTGACCCGCACCGGTGATCTGGCCCAGGTGATCGACGGCATCGATGCTGCTCGCAAGGCCGGTTTTACCCGCACCAAACTCAATTGCGTGGTGATGCAGGGGCGCAACGATCATGAGATCAACGATCTGGTGAGCTTCGCCATCGATCGGCAGCTCGACATCTCCTTCATCGAAGAAATGCCGCTGGGCACCATCAGCGAACACAGCCGCGCCGAGTCGTTTTTCTCCAGCGCCCAAGTGCGCGAGAAAATCGCCGAGCGCTACACCTTGATCGACTCCGCTGAATCGACCCAAGGCCCGTCGCACTACTGGCGCCTGGCCGAAGCACCGGAGATTCGCCTGGGCTTCATCTCCCCGCACAGCCACAACTTCTGCGCCACCTGCAACCGCGTGCGGCTGACTGTCGAAGGCCGACTGTTGTTGTGTCTGGGTAACGAGCATTCGATGGACCTGAAAGCGGTGCTACGCGCGCACCCGGGGCAACCGCAACGCCTGGAAAAAGCCATCATCGAGGCGATGAAACTGAAACCGTATCGGCACAATTTCGAAGTCAACGATGATGTGCAGGTGGTGCGGTTCATGAACATGACCGGGGGCTGACCCGGCCACCTTCAGCGCGCAAACGGGACCTTTCAATAATCGTCAGACCGAAACCCGATCAGTTCGGGGCTGAGGTTTTGGGGGGAGGCAGACATCGTAGCCCCTCACCCTAGCCCTCTCCCGCGGGAGAGGGAACCGATTGGGGGATGCTTGCGAGTTCCGCCGACGTGATGGTGCTGTAGTGAATCCATAAGCGACACGTTTCGGCACTGGCCCGGGATGCTTGTTCTCATAATCAACACGGTCGTTCAGGTCGATACATAACGCCAGACACCTCGGTCGGCTCCCTCTCCCTCGGGAGAGGGCTGGGGTGAGGGGCTGCAATCTGACTGCCACAGATGCACCAAAACCTGCTTAGATACCCGCTCCGCCGATCCCACCGCAGGAGCCGCATTTGAATCCATCCCCCGAAGCCCCGCCGCGCCCCGCCCCCATCACCCTGCAACACGCCTGGCGCTTCTGGCTAAAACTCGGCTGCATCGGCTTCGGCGGGCCGGCTGGGCAGATCGCGATCATGCATCAGGAGCTGGTCGAGCGACGCCGCTGGATTTCCGAAAAGCGTTTCCTCCACGCACTCAACTACTGCATGTTGTTGCCCGGCCCCGAGGCCCAGCAACTGGCGACCTATATCGGCTGGCTGCTGCATCGTTCGTGGGGCGGGGTGGTTGCCGGTGTGCTGTTTGTGCTGCCGTCGCTGTTCATCCTGATTGCACTGTCGTGGGTCTACATCGCCTTCGGCAACCTGCCCGTCGTGGCCGGGGTGTTTTACGGAATCAAACCAGCGGTGACGGCAATCGTCCTGCATGCCGCCCATCGCATCGGCTCGCGTGCGCTGAAGAACGCCTGGCTCTGGGCAATCGCCGGGGCGTCGTTCGTAGCGATTTTCGCGTTCAATGCGCCGTTCCCGCTGATCGTGCTCGGCGCGGCGCTGATCGGCTATCTCGGCGGACGCTTCGCCCCGCAGCGTTTCAACGCTGCCAGCCCGCGCAACAGCGGCAAATCCTTCGGCCCGGCGCTGATCGATGACGACACGCCAACACCGGAACACGCCCGTTTCAAACCGGCGAAACTGTGGAAGCTGGCGCTGATCGGCGCGGCGCTGTGGTGCCTGCCGATGGCACTGCTGACGGCATGGTTCGGCTGGGACGGCACCTTCACGCAGATGGGCTGGTTCTTCACCAAAGCTGCGTTGCTGACTTTTGGTGGCGCGTACGCGGTGCTGCCGTACGTTTATCAGGGCGCGGTCGGCCATTACGGCTGGCTGACGCCGACGCAGATGATCGACGGCCTCGCCCTCGGTGAAACTACGCCCGGCCCACTGATCATGGTGGTGGCGTTTGTCGGTTTCGTCGGCGCGTACGTACAACCGACGTTCGGCCCCGAGCATGCTTTTGCCGCCGGCGCCCTGGCGGCGACATTGGTGACCTGGTTCACCTTCCTGCCGTCGTTCCTGTTCATCCTCGCCGGCGGGCCACTGGTGGAATCGACGCACAACGAACTGAAGTTCACCGCACCGCTGACCGCCATTACCGCCGCCGTGGTCGGGGTGATCGTCAATCTGGCGGGCTTCTTTGCCTACCACGTGTTCTGGCCGAACGGTTTTGCCGGTGCCGTCGATGTATTTTCCATCGCTTTGGCGATGGCGGCGGCGGTGGCGCTGTTCGTGTTCAAGCGTGGGGTGATCAGCGTGCTGATCGTTTGCGCCCTCGCCGGGCTGGGCTTTCACTTGTTGCGCTGAAGCGCAGCCCGATAATCTCCCGTTTACATGCCCGCCGATTCCCCCTTACTATCCGGGCACACCGGTCGGCGGGCCAGCCCCGCCACCGACGTTTTCCGCCAACGGAAACACGCGTTATGAGTACGTCACCTCAACAACCACATTTGTTGTCCGTCTCACCCTCGCGCGCCCTCGTCAGGAGCGGCGTATGAACCGTATCGTCAATCTGCCCATGGCCCTGCGCCGCTCCAAGCTGCGTCATTCCGCACGCCCGCCGGATATCACTGCTCACGTCTGATCGCGTCCGTTAAAACCCGCGACAGTCTTCTACTTCCTGATATCTCTGCCAGGACAGCCACGCCTTTTGCCGTGTCGTGTCCGGCCCGATTCTGCGCGCCCGTGCGGCGCCCCCGTGAGTGATTGCCATGAAATTCGCAGCCCTTGAAGACGCACGTCTGTTCCTTGCGCAAAACCCCGATATCGACATGATCGAGCTGTTCATCCTCGACGCCAACGGCGTGCCGCGCGGCAAGCTGTTGCACCGCGAAGAACTGCTCGCTGTGTACGAAAGCGGCCGGCCGTTGCCGAGCACCATCCTCGGCCTGACCGTACAGGGTGAAGACGTAGAAAACTCCGGTCTGGTCTGGGACGTCGGCGACATCGATTGCCGCGCCTATCCGCTGGAAGGCAGTCTGGTGCGCCTGCCGTGGCGGCAGATTCCGACCGCCGCCGTGCAAGTCAGCATGCACCCGAGCGAAGGCCTGCCAGCGAGCATCGCCGACCCGCGACACTTGCTGATCAAAGTCATCGACGGCCTGAAAGCCGAGGGTTTGCACCCGATCATGGCTTGCGAGCTGGAGTTCTATTTGCTCGACGCCAAACGCGATCACAACGGCCGACCGCAACCGGCGCTGGATGCCGACGGTGGTCGACCGCGACACACCCAGGTCTATGGTTTGCGCGAGCTGGAACAGATCGAACCGTTCCTCGCCGACCTCTACAGCGCCTGCAAACTGCACGGCATTCCGGCGCGCACGGCGATCTCCGAATACGCGCCGGGCCAGGTTGAAATCACCCTCGAACACGGTGATGCACTGGCGGCGATGGATCAGGCGGTGCGCTACAAACGGCTAGTCAAAGCGGTGGCGCACAAGCACGGCATGCAGGCGACGTTCATGGCCAAGCCGTTCGACGATCTGGCCGGCACCGGCATGCACATGCATGTCAGCCTCGCCGATGAAGAAGGCCGCAACCTGTTCGCCTCGGAAGATCCGGCCGGCACGCCACTGCTGCGCACGGCGATTGGCGGCATGCTCGCTTCGTTGCTCGATTCGCTGTTGCTGTTCTGCCCGAACGCCAATTCCTATCGACGTTTCCAGGCCAACAGCTATGCGCCGCTGGCGCCGACCTGGGGCGTCGACAACCGCACCGTCAGCCTGCGGGTGCCCGGCGGCCCGGCCAACACGCGGCACATCGAACACCGCATCTGTGGCGCCGACGCTAACCCGTATCTGGCGGCGGCGGCAATTCTCGCTGGCATTCATCGCGGCATCCGTGAAGACCTCGATCCGGGTGCGCCGGTCGAGGGCAATGGCTATGCGCAGGCCAAGGAGTTATTGCCGACCGACTGGCTGACTTCGTTGCAGGCGCTGGAGAATTCGGTGTGGGCGCGCGATGCCCTGGGGCAGGAGTTTCTGGGTGTGTATCTGGCGGTGAAACGTGCCGAGTACCGGCAGTTCATGGCCGAAGTGGGTGAGCAGGATTGGCGCTGGTACCTCACCGAGGCCTGAAGCCCCACCGCTCAACCCTGTGGGAGCTGGCTTGCCAGCGATGGGGCCGGCACATCTGGCATAAGCGTTGACTGACACTCCGCTATCGCTGGCAAGCCAGCTCCCACAGGGGATCGCACTCCGACTCCTTAATTTGTGTGGACCGAGACATGACTCAACGCTGCAATTCCTACTACACCGCCACCCTCAATCGCGACACCGATTACCCGACCCTGCACGGCCGACACTCGGTGGACGTGGTCATCATCGGCGGCGGTTTCACCGGCGTCGCTACCGCTGTCGAACTCGCGGAAAAAGGTCTGAAAGTCGCCATCGTCGAAAGCCACAAGATCGGCTGGGGCGCCACCGGGCGCAACGGCGGCCAGGTCACTGGCAGCTTGTCCGGCGATGGCGCGATGCGCAAACAGATGCGCGCAAAACTCGGTGATGACGTCGATGATTTCATCTGGCACCTGCGCTGGCGCGGCCACGAAATCATCCAACAGCGCGTCGAAAAATACGCCATTGAGTGCGACCTCAAACACGGCCATTTGCATGCGGCGTACAAGCCCGGCCACATGACCGGCCTGCGCAGTGACTACGAAGAAGCCGTGCGGCGCGGACTGGGTGATGAGGTCAGTCTGCTCGACCGCCCTCAGGTCCGCGATCTGCTGCAAAGCGACCTTTATCACGGCGCAATCAAAAACACCCGCAACATGCACCTGCACCCGCTCAACCTGTGCATCGGCGAAGCGCGGGCGGCGGAAAGTCTCGGTGCGCTGATCTTCGAGAACAGCGAAGTGCTGGAGATCATTCACGGTGACAGGCCGGGCGTGCGCACCGCTCACGGGCAGATCGACGCCAATCAGGTGATGCTCGCCGGCGACGTTTACCACAAGCTCGAACCGGGCCAGCTCAAAGGCAAGATTTTCCCGGCCATGGGCGGCATCGTCACCACCGCGCCGCTGGGCGAACTGGCGCGGCAGATCAACCCGCAAGACCTCGCCGTGTATGACTGCCGTTTTGTCCTCGATTACTACCGCCTGACGGCTGACGGTCGCTTGCTGTTCGGCGGCGGCGCCAACTACAGCGGCAAGGATTCACGCGACATTGCCGCGGAATTGCGCCCGTGCATCGAGCAGACGTTCCCGGCGCTCAAAGGCGTGCAGATCGACTATCAGTGGAGCTGCGCGATGGGCATCGTCATCAACCGCATCCCGCAACTGGGCAAGCTCTCGGACAACGTCTGGTACTGCCAGGGCTATTCCGGCCACGGCATCGCCACCACGCACATCATGGGCGAGATCATGAGCAAGGCGATCACCGGGCAGCTGGAACAGTTCGACACCTTCGCCGCCTGCCAGCATATTCGCGTGCCGATGGGCGATTTGCTCGGCAACCCGTTGCTGGCGGCGGGGATGTGGTATTACCAGATGCTTGAAAAGTTGCGCTGAAAGATCTGTTGATCATGCTGACCCCATCGCTGGCAAGCCAGCTCCCACAGTGATCGTGGCGTATCAAGTTTATGTGCACCATGAAAATCTGTGGGAGCTGGCTTGCCAGCGATAGGGCCATCAGCCATACCCGATAAAATCAATCCGGAAGCTGCTCGACCACAATCCCCAACCGCCGATAATCCTCGACACTCCCCAACGCCACATGCCGCTCGGTGATCAACATGTGCAACCGCGTACACGGCGCCACCACAAAGGGTTCGACCGCGCCAAGCTTGTCCGCCGAGGTCACCGCAATCACCCGCGCGGCGCCATCAAGCATCGCTTGCTTAACCGGTACTTCATCGAAATGCAGCGAGGTGATCCCCACTTCCGGATGAATCGCGCACACGCCGGTAATCGCCAGGTCAGCCTTGATCCCGGCCAACAGACGCAGCGCCTCATGCCCACCCGCCGCCATCGTCCGCGGGTTCAACTGCCCTCCGGCAAGAATTACTTTCACCCCTTCAAATTCGGACAAGGCGATGGCCGTCATCGGCGAAGCGGTCACCGCCGTAATGCTGATGTCGGCCCGCAGCGAGCGTGCCACCTGCAACGTGGTCGAGCCGGAATCGAACAGCACGATCTGCCCACCCTCGATCTGCCGCGCCGCCAGTTGTGCCAGGCGGATTTTGACTTCATCGGTTTCATCGAGCCGGGTGAAGTAATCCTTGCCCGAGTCCTTCGGCCGCGGCAACGCCCCGCCGTGCACGCGCTGTACAAGCCCGGCATTGTCCAGTTCGGCGAGATCACGGCGGATGGTGTCTTCGGACACCGCAAAGTGCTGGCTCAGCTCGGACGCCATGACTTTACCGTCGCGTTCAAGCAGCAAGAGAATTTTCTGTCGGCGCAGCGAGGGCAATTCGGCGATGGAGTGATCGTGCATGGTTGTGCCTGTTTGTGCTTGTAGTTGCAGGTTTGCTGAAGGCTAGCGAAAGCTTCGGGCAAATACAAACGCAGCGGCTATCAATTGTTTCGATCATTGGAATCAACGAGGCGAATTTTTTCTTTGCCGTGCGCCTGTTCACAATGGCCCCACTCTCAAACGGCTCAGGATGAACACCCCATGAATCTCAATTTCGCCTTCGCGTGCATGATCGTCGTGTCGTTTGCAGTGGCGCTGGTCCACGCCTGACCGCATCTCAGACGGACGCCAGCAGATGCTCGCGCAGCCACTTGTGCGCCGGATCGCGGTGCGAGCGTTCGCCCCAGAACATCGCCATCTCATAACCTGGCACTGCCAGCGGCGCGTCGACTATCTGCAAGGCCGGATTGCCGCGCACCAACCGTGACGGCAGCATCGCCACCAGATCGGTGCTGGCCAGTACAGACATCGCCATCAAAAAATGCGGTACCGACAACACCACGTTGCGCCTCAGGCCGACATCGGCCAACACCCGGTCGGTCACCCCGAAAAAGCCCCCACCCTCTCTCGACACCAATACGTGTTCCAGCGCGCAGAACCGTTCGCGCGTGGGCGCCGTTTGCAAGTGCGGATGGCCGATGCGCCCGGCCAGCACGTAGCGCTCCTGAAACAGCGGTCGTCGATGCAGTTCCGGCGGCGCGTCCTCGCTGATGTGCAGCGCCAGATCGAACACGCCCTGCTCGGCCTCTTTGACCAATTGCTGCGGATGCAAGTCGATCACCGCCAGCCGCGTGCCCGGCGCCTGTTCGCGCAAGCCGCTCAGTGCCGGCAGCACCACGGTCGATTCGCCGTAATCGGTCGCGGCGATTTTCCAGCTGTGCGTCGCCTGCGCCGAGTTGAACGCACTGGCCGGCGCTACCGCCCGCTCCAACGCCTCGAGCGCTTCGCGCAACGGCTCGCGCAACTCATCGGCCCGTGCGGTCGGGCGCATGCCCCGTGGGCCCGGCAGTAACAATGGATCGCCGAAAACATCGCGCAACTTGGCCAGGTGCACGCTCACCGACGGCTGCGACAGGTTCAGCCGCTGCGCCGCGCGCGTGACGTTGTGCTCGGCCAGCAGCACATCCAGGGTCAGCAACAGATTGATATCCAGCCGTCTCAAATTATTCATGGCTATACCAGACATATCAGATATTCATTTCCAATATACCGAGCAAGCGCAGATCCTGCAGCCATCAACCAACGGAGCTTCTCGCCATGAATGTATTACTGGTTTACGCCCACCCCGAATCGACGTCCCTCAACGGCTCCCTCAGGGATTTCACCGTCCAGCGCCTGCAAGCCGCCGGCCACAGCCTGCAAGTCTCCGACCTCTATGCGATGAACTGGAAAACCACCCTCGACGCCGACGACGCACCACAGCGTGACCCGTCGCAACCGTTCCATGCCTCCCTCGATTCAAAACGCGCCTACGCCGACGGCACCCAAGCCGCCGACATCGCCCGCGAGCAGGAAAAACTGCAGTGGGCCGACGCGCTGATCCTGCAATTTCCGCTGTGGTGGTTCACCATGCCGGCGATCCTCAAAGGCTGGGTCGACCGCGTCTACGCCTACGGCTTTGCCTACGGCGTCGGCGAACATTCCGACAGCCGCTGGGGCGAGCGTTATGGCGAAGGCAAAATGAAAGGCAAACGCGCGATGCTGATGGTCACCACCGGCGGCTGGGAATCGCACTACAGCCCGCGCGGGATCAACGGGCCGATGGATGATCTGCTGTTTCCGATCCAGCACGGGATTTTGTATTACCCGGGGTTTGAAGTGGTGCCGCCGTTTGTGGTGTATCGGACTAGTCGGATGGATGCGGCGCGGTATGCCGAGACCACCGAGCAACTGGGGCGGCGGCTGGATGAGTTGTGGAGTGCCAGGCCGATCGGGTTTCGGCAGCAGAATGCGGGGGAGTATGAAATTCCTGCTTTGACACTGAAGAAAGATATTGCTCCGGATAGCGAAGGCTTCGCCGCACATATCCGCTAACGCCGCATTGCCCTCACCCCAGCCCTCTCCCGGAGGGAGAGGGAGCCGACCGCGTTGGATGTTTGAGTTACACCGACCTGAGATATCGAGCCGAACTCAAATTTCGAACAGCACCGAAATCGGCTCCCTTCCCCCTCGCCCCCGGAGGGAGAGGGAGCCGACCGCGTTGGATGTTCGGGGTACACCGACCTGAGATATCGAGCCGAACTCAAATCTCGAACAGCACCGAAATCGGCTCCCTTCCCCCTCGCCCCCGAAGGGAGAGGGACCCACCGCGCTGGATGTTCGAGTTACACAGACCCGAGATATCGAGCCGAACTCAAATCTCGAACAGCACCGAGATCGGCTCCCTTCCCCCTCGCTCCCGAAGGGAGAGGGACCCACCGCGTTGGATGTTTG